>OQWI01000321.1_pt1 | contig 21788 bp, 22 predicted proteins | sample 1691551 | NCBI WGS metagenome assembly OQWI01 (sample SAMN03418259, study PRJEB22391) | human gut metagenome | biome: human-gut; feature: organic feature; material: feces | host: Homo sapiens | place: Tanzania | collected 2013-01
GGACCTTGTGCGGGCAAGACTACCGCTATGGTTAAGGTGATTGAACATTTCTCAAGCCTTGGATACAAGGTTTTCACGATTCCTGAAGTTCCAACCATGTTCACTCAGGCTGGTATGGACTATCTCACTAAGAATGCCGCTTTCTTTCATGAGGGCGAGAAGGCTACTTTGGAAATACAGCTGGCTTTGGAAGATAAGTTTATGCGTATGGCAGAGACCTGCACAGAGCCTGTGGTGATAGTTTGCGACCGAGGAGCAATGGATATCTCGGCATATATGACTCCGGAAATGTGGCAGGAGATAACATCAGCTGTTGGTGTTACCACTCAGCAACTCAGAGATGAGCGCTATGATGCTGTTCTTCACCTTGTGTCGGCTGCCGATGGTGCAGAGCAATTTTATACCACAAGCAACAATGCGCAACGACTGGAGAAGGCTGACGAGAAGGGATTGCAGATAGCTCGTATGCTCGATAAAAAGGTTATCGAGGCATGGACAGGACATCCGCATCTTCGCGTCATCAATAATCATGAGGATTTTGACAAGAAGATTAATCGTGTGCTGAAGGAGATTTCTTCGGTGCTCGAATTGCCACAGCCTATCGTGGAAGAGCGCAAATATATTGTTGAGCTTACAGGCAAAGTGGAGGGAAGCATAAACAGCAAAATCACTCAGACTTATCTTACCGCCGAGCCAGAATGCGAAGTTAGATTGCGTAAGCGTGAATGGGATGGCAAGTGTGTGTATGTGCACACCAACAAGAAACGCATTTCTGAAAGTGAGCAGTTGGAGACAGAGCGTCAGATTAGTTCCAATCTCTATACCTCGCTACTTCAGCAGGCTGACCCATATAGAAGCACTATCATGAAGCTACGCAAGAGCTTTATTTGGAAGGGACAATATTTTGAGCTCGACAATTATCTTGAGCCTATGACAGGACTTATGATTCTCGAGACTAAGGGTGTGGCAGACGATGAGGATGTGAAGTTCCCACCATTCTTGAAGGTTGTGAAAGATATCACAGGCAATAAGGATTATTATAATTATAATCTCGCAATTAAAAAGAGATAACAAACATTATAGTGTTTACACATTAGAGATAACACATTATAGAGTTTACATATTAAGGAGATAAAACATTATGGTAAAACACATTATTCTCTGGACTCTTAATCCAGAACTTTCTGACGAGCAGAAAGAAGAAGTGAAGAAGGGTATCAAGGCTGGTCTTGAATCATTGAAGGGCGTGGTGCCAGGACTCATCGATGTAAAAGTGAATGTCGATGGTCGTTTGGCTTCATCAAATTGTGATGTGATGCTTGATAGCACCCTCGAAAGCGAAGAGGCGCTAAAGGCTTATGCTGTGCACCCAGCGCATGTGGAAGTAGCAAATTCAAAAGTGCGACCATATACCGTTCAGCGCACTTGCTTGGATTTTGAAGTATAAAGATTTTTAGACAAAAGAAAAACATATATAGCTCACCCTTTGATGGGGTGGGCTTTTTTTTGCTTGATGTTTTGGCAAGCAAGGCGCAAAGCCAACATTTTTGGTGAGTGCAACCACTATAAAGCGAGAATGCCAACTCCCGATGGGAATTGGCATTCTGTTGTTTGTTTGGAATAAGTTGGATATTATTTATTAAGCTTCAGCCTTCTTAGTCTTCTCGGCGTAAACCTCAGGAGCGAGGACTGAAACGGTGCTCTTGTCGCGACGACCCTTGTGGAAGTACACGATACCGTCTGTAAGAGCATAAAGGGTGTCATCCTTACCCTGTGCAACACCTTCGCCTGCATAGTGCTTGTTACCACGCTGACGAACGATGATGTTACCAGCGATGATTGACTGGCCACCCCAAATCTTAACGCCTAATCTTTGTGAAGCTGATTCACGGCCGTTCTTAGAACTACCTACACCTTTTTTATGTGCCATTCTGAAATCCTCCTTGTTTTAAGCGACTACTTGTTTGATTACAACCTCTGTGAACTGTGAGCGATGACCGTTCTTCTTGCGAGAGTCCTTACGACGCTTCATCTTGAAGACAACAACCTTGTCACCCTTTACCAATGGGTTCACAACTTCAACTACTACTTTGGCTCCTTCTACAGTAGGGGCACCAACTGTGACAGCACCCTCATTGTCAACGAGGAGAACCTTGTCAAATTCAACAGTCTTACCAGCCTCTGCATCTTTAAGGTGGTTGATGAAGAGCTTCTTGCCCTCTTCAACTTTGAACTGCTGACCGTTAATTTCTACAATTGCGTACATTAATTAAATTATAAAAACGGGTTTTTCCGCAAGGCGGACGACATTTATCGCCACTTCTCTGAGCCCCAACGGACTAAATCGGTCGCAAAGTTACTACTTTTCTATGAATTGGTATGCTTGTGTATGTAATACAAATGCATTATTTAAGAAAGTTTAACCTCGCACAACCTTTATACTTACTTCTATAGTCTTTGAATTTGCCTTTATAGTCTCTGAACTTGCTTTACTCCCTTAATGGTGCGGAGTTTCTTCATCAAAGCTTCAAGGCGAGTGGTGTCTTGAAGTTGGATGACGAGATTACCTTGGAATAGGCCGTCGTTGCTATCTATGTTGATAGATCGCATCACGATTTTCTCTTCCTTGGATATTATCGAAGTGATATTGTTTACGATGCCGATATCGTCGTTGCCAATGATGCGCAGGGTGATGGCATATTGTCCGTTGCCCTTGCCGCTCCATTTAGCCTTAACGATGCGATAGCCAAAGCGTCGACGAAGTTCGGGCGCATTTGGGCAGTCGCAACGGTGAATCTTGATACCTCCGCTCACGGTGACGAAGCCAAAGACATCATCGCCATAGATAGGACGACAACATTTAGCCAGCGAATAGTCGATACCCATGAGGTTTTTGTCTATCACCAGCACATCGTCGCCACCCTTGGCAAGAGCCTCGCCTGGGTTTTCGTATTCAAACTCCTCTGCCGAGCGCACCTCTTTTTGTAGAGTGGTGTTGCTGTTCTGATTGCGTATCTCGAGATACTTCTCAATCACGGTATTAGGGTCGAGCTTCTCGTCGGATATCTGCTTAAAGAAGTCGCTCGTTTCCTTGAAGCCCATCTTCTTGATGAGCTGAGCCATGATGCTTTCCTCGATTTCTATCTTCTTGTTCTTGAAGCGACGCTCGAGAAGTTCTTTAGCCATGATGCTTTCCTTCTTCTGAGTGTCTTTAAGCGCAAGACGAATTTTGGCTTTAGCTCGCGAGGTCTTCACGATGTTGAGCCAATCGAGCTTAGGCTTTTGGTTAGACTGCGTGATAATCTCTACGGTATCGCCAGAGTTGAGCTGCTGGCGGAATGGCACCACCTTGCCGTTAATCTTACCGCCCACGCAGGTGTTGCCCACGCCTGTATGAATATGGTAAGCAAAATCGAGCACAGTAGCTCCCTTAGGGAATTTTATCAAGTCGCCCTTAGGAGTAAAGATGAATACTTCGTCTTCGTAGAGATCCATCTTAAACTGGTCCATTATCTCGAGGTTGTTGCCAGCTTCGAGAGCCGAGCGAATATTGGCAAGCCATTGGTCCATGTTGCTTTCGCTCTTTACGCCTTTGTAGCGCCAATGTGCTGCAAGACCATGCTCAGCGATGTCGTCCATGCGCTCTGTGCGTATTTGCACTTCCACCCATTTGTTTTCCGGACCAAGCACAGTTATGTGCAAGCTCTCGTAGCCATTTGATTTTGGCACAGAAAGCCAGTCGCGCAAACGTTTAGGGTTTGGCTGATACATATCTGTGACGATAGAGAAAGCCTGCCAGCATTGCATCTTTTCGAGCTTCAGAGGAGAGTCGATGATGATACGGATGGCAAAGAGGTCGTAGATTCCTTCGAAGCCACACTTCTGCTTCTTCATCTTTTGCCAGATGGAGTGTATGCTCTTGGTGCGTCCCTTCATGTGGAATTTTAGTCCCAGTTCTTTCAGTCGTTTATCTATAGGGCCAATAAACTTCTCGATATAGGCATCGCGCGAACGCTTTGTGGCGTTGAGCTTCTCCTTTATCATATAATAGGCATCATGCTCCAGGTATTTCAGCGAAAGGTCTTCGAGCTCGCTCTTTAGTTTGTAGAGTCCGAGCTTGTGGGCGAGGGGAGCATAGAGATAGCTTGCTTCTTCGCTCACTTCATGTTTTGCCTCTTCGTTCTTTGCATCACGAATTTGTCGCATCAAGTTTACGCGGTCGGCAATCATGATGAGAATCACTCGCATATCCTCGGCAAACGACAACAAGAGATTGCGGAAGTTTTCGCTCTCGATGACAGGATTCTTGCGGTATAGACTTTGCACCTTTACAAGTCCACGGATGATACCAGCAACGCTGCTGCCGAAATCCTGTTCGATGGTTTCTATGCCTACGAGGTCGTGCTGCACACTATTATATAATATGATAGCTATAACTCCGTCGCGCTTCAGTCCTATCTCGTTGACAGCAATTTCTGCAGTCTGAAGTGCATGCAATATAGGGTTTATGCCGAAAACATCTCTTTGGATTCTGTTTTCCGACATAGCTGTCATTATGTTATCGTGAAGTTTCTTCTCGTCGTCAGGCTTTATAGAATCACCAATTTCAGCCTTAAGGTTGTTGAGAATAGCAAACGCTTCGCTTTTTTCTTCGGGTGTAAATTCGAATATTTGCTCCATATGCTAAAAAGTTTTGTGCAAAGGTAATGTTTTTAATCTAATTATTTCTTCTTTTCAGAAAAACTAACTATATTTGTTGCAGAATTACCATATTTATGTTATAAATATTATGCTAACTGAAAAAGATCTAAAACAGATTGCCGAAAGAGGCATTAGTGAAAAGCAAGTAGAAGCGCAGTTGAAGCAGATTGCCGAAGGTTTTCCATTCCTGAAGCTTGAAGCAGCTGCAAGTACAGAAAAGGGTATTCTCGTACCTTCGAACGATGAGAAGGCTCAAGATATCAAGGCTTGGGATAACTACAAGGCCGAAGGCCACAAGGTGGTGAAGTTTGTTCCTGCCTCAGGTGCTGCCAGCCGTATGTTTAAGAACATGTTTGCATTTGCCGATGCCGACTATGATGTTCCTACCACCGACTTTGAAAAGAAGTATTTCGACCATATCCGCGACTTTGCTTTCAAGAAAGAACTTTGCAACAAATGCAAGGAGAATGAGGGTAAGGACATCAAGACTTTGATGGCCGATGGCGAGTATAAGGCTATTGCTAAGAATATGCTCGAGGCTAAGGGCTTGAACTATGGTCAGTTGCCAAAGGGATTGCTGTTGTTCCACAACTATGAGGATGGTCCACGCACTCCTATGGAGGAGCACTTGGTAGAGGCTGCTCTCTATGCAAGCTCTAATGGCGAGGCTAACGTTCACTTCACAGTTTCTCACGAGCATCTGCCTTTGTTTAAGGCTAAGGTTGCTGAGAAGGAAGAGAAGTATGCTGAGAAATATGGTGTAAAGTACAACATCTCGTTCTCTGAGCAGAAACCTTCTACAGACACTATTGCTGCCAATATCGACAACACTCCATTCCGCAACGAGGATGGCTCATTGTTGTTCCGTCCAGGCGGTCATGGTGCGTTGATAGAAAACCTCAACGAGATTGATGCCGACGTAGTATTCATCAAGAATATCGATAATGTGGTGCCAGATCGTTTGAAGGCATCTACCGTAGAGTGGAAGCAGATTTTGGCAGGTATCCTCGTAACAAAGCAGGCTCAGGCTTTCGAATACTTGAAGTTGCTTGATAAGGGTGCTTACAACCACGAGAAACTTGAAGAGATGATTCGTTTCGTTCAACGTGACCTCTGCTGCCGTAAGCAGGATATCAAGGAATTGGAAGATGCAGAGCTCGTAATCTATCTTCGCAAGAAGCTCAACCGTCCTATGCGCGTTTGTGGCGTGGTAAAGAATGTGGGTGAGCCTGGTGGTGGTCCATTCCTTACATACAATCAGGATGGCACCGTAAGTCTTCAGATTTTGGAGAGCAGCCAGATAGATACCAACAACGAGGAATATATGAAGATGTTCCAAAACGGTACTCACTTCAATCCTGTAGACCTTGTTTGCGCTATCAAGAATTATAAGGGCGAGGCATTCAATCTTCCTGACTATGTAGACAAGACCACAGGCTTCATCAGCTCTAAGAGCAAGAATGGTCGTGAGCTCAAGGCTCTTGAGTTGCCAGGATTGTGGAATGGTGCTATGAGCGATTGGAATACCATCTTCGTGGAAGTTCCTCTCGACACCTTCAACCCTGTTAAGACAGTCAATGATTTGCTAAGAGAGCAGCATCAGTAATCCTTCTGCTTTCTGCAGCATTACATAAACCATTATTGCCCTCTTAGCTTTAATGGCATTACAGAAATAAAAAAGGAGACAACCTCAGATGAAAGGTTGTCTCCTTTTTTGTGTATTATATAATAAGGTGTAAGTCTTAGAGACTTTCGTCATCAGGTCGCTCAATGTTTCTAACAACGACTCTTTTTCCTTTTTTCTTCTTCAACCATGCAGCCTTTCGAGCTTCATAGTCGCGACGCTGGCGTTCAAGAAAGTTGTCTGCCATGAGCTTACTGCTTATTTAAACTTGCTATAGATGACGCTGAGCTTTAATGGCTCGTTAGGGTTTTCGCTACCACCAATTAGTCGTGTGCTCGACAACGACATGTCGTGAACCACCTTTGACATGTTGCCTGACTTGTCGTAGGTCACGCTAACAGGGATAAGCACCACCTTGTTCCAATCCTTAGAACTACGTGGACTCTGCTTCATAGCAGTAATCATGTTGCCAATATTGTTGAACACGTAGGTGTTGTTATAGTTTTGGCTCTTAGACGTTACGCTGTAGCTCCATGATGCGAGGAACGAGTTCTTGTAGTTCGCTATCTGATGGTTCTCGAAGAATGAGTGTATAGAATCCTTTGGAATCATCAGTAGTGTAGTAGGCACCTTCATCGAATACTTACCACTCGTCTTGTTCTCCAATCTTGTAAGCGTGATCTTTGCCATGCTTATAGAGTCTTGAGCATGTCCCTTGATGATATCATCTACCGGAAGAGTTAGCTCTGTGAAGATACCAGCAGGCGACTTGATATAAGTGCAAGTCTTGTCGTCAACCAAGCTTTGGAGTCTTGCCTTATCGTTGTTGATAGTCGAAGTCTGCAACACCTCTTCAGTTCCCGAGAATCGGGTGTATCCCTCTGTGATAGAGTCGCCTGAAAGATAAGTGAAATACAGAGTAAGCTGACTCGAGCTGATATACGCCATGCTACCCAAACCGCTCTTTGATTCGAAGTAGAAACCAGGAGCAACTTTGTTGGCAAAGATTATGGAATTCTTGAAGTTTGCAGGGTCGTCATAATACTTCTGCATGATGTAGGTTCCATAATTATTATAGGTCTTGCCATCCTTGTCTGTGTAAGGCTCTGTGAGGCGAATCTGGATATTTGGCGAATAGGTGGTATTGTCGTTATGCACGCTATCGCTTACAGTCTTATCCCAAAGAGTGTACACTTTATCCTGATGAATACCGTCTTCGCGGATGTAGCCATTAGCCTTAGGGTCAAAATTAGAATAATAATTCTGCGCCTCCGACATAGGCATCTTCATCTCGTGAGCAGTAAGCTTCATCGGAGCTAAAGAGTCGCCAAAGTAAGTATCAAAGAAAAGTCGAATCTCGCAAGAGTCAGCCTTCACGATGCCACGATGTATCACGCTATCCTTGTCGTAGTATGCCAACGAGTCTTTGGCAGGGAACTCGAAGTTCTCCAAAGTGTGGAACTGCGACATGAAATTGCTTGTAAGGTAGCAACCAGTTTCAGGATCCTTAATTCTTCCCAGGTAGCCAGTAGTGTTTCGGCTCAATACTGAGTCAGCAATTATAGATCTGCTGCTTATTGTGAAACTTGCTGTATCAACAGCCACGATGTCGTGGATGTCAGAGATAGAACTTCCTAAGTTATCAGTAGTGTCATCGCATGAGCAAAAGGCTCCTAAAGCCAATGCCAATGCAACAGTAAGTTTTGATTTCATATATATATGATATCCTGTGTAAGATCAATATTCTATTTTATACCAGCTTCAGATAATGATATCTTATGCTGTGTAAGCTTGATTATTCGCCAGCTATCTGCTCGAGGAAAGCCTTATAAGCTTCGGTGAAATCTTCGCCTGCATAGTCGAGGGTAGGGATGCCCTTAGTCTTGGCATACTCCAAGAGAGTAGCATTAGAGTCAGCCTCTGCAGCAATCACACCATCGCTATAGTCGATAGCCATCTTGCCAAGTTCGCGGAAATCAAACTTGTCGTTATAGCATGCGAGCAAATCGCTTGTTGCTTCACGGAATTCCACGCACTTCTTGAAGTTGTCGTCAAGTCCGTTCTTCATTTGCTGAGCAAAGATAGATGTTACAACCTTAGTGTTGGCGAATGAAGGTTCTTCGTGATAAGCAGTCTTGATATAGAATGGTATCACAGCGCCCATCCAACCTTGGCAAACAATCACGTCTGGAATCCAGCGTAGTTTCTTTACTGTCTCGAGCACGCCACGAGCAAAGAAGATAGCTCTTTCGCCATTGTCGGTATATTCTTCACCATTTTCGTCGGCTGTCATCAAAGGGCGACGAAGGAAATAGTCTTCGTTGTCGATGAAGTAAACCTGCAGACGAGAAGTAGGGATAGAGGCAACTTTGATTATAAGTGGATGATCGGTGTCGTCGATGATGAGGTTCATACCAGAAAGACGGATAACCTCGTGCAATTGTCCACGACGCTCGTTGATATTACCCCATTTAGGCATGAAAGTGCGAATCTCGAATCCGCTTTCTTGCATTTTCTGAGGGACATCGCGTCCTAACAACGACATTGCAGTTTCAGGAACATAAGGTGTGATTTCCTGGTTGATGAACAATATTTTCTTGGCCATTATATATATAATTGTGTTTAAACTATGTGCAAAGGTACAAAAAAATATTGAAAAAAAAGTCCGTTTTTGTTTCTTTATGACAAAAACGGACTTTATTTGAGTATTTTTATATACTATGACCAATATTTTGGTTATAATATGTAATAAAAATGTTATTATTCGATAACTACGAGTGGAGCATCTTCCATAACGCTCTCACCTGTCTTCACGCAGATAGCAGTAACCTTACCATCCTTCTCAGCCTCGATATTGTTAGCCATTTTCATAGCTTCGAGGATAAGAACGGTGTCGCCAGCCTTTACTTCGTCGCCTACGGCAACCTTGATTTCTGTAACAACACCAGGAAGTGGTGACTTAACAGCATTTGCTGTATTTACGTTAGCAGCGCTTGTTGTAGACTCTTCGCCTGCTGCCTGCTCATTAGGATTGCCGAGAACAACCTTCTTCTTTTCAGGCTCCTTCTCAGGTTCCATTTCTACTTTGTAGGCTTCGCCGTTGACAGTTACTTCAGCAACATTATCAACAATCTCGCCTATTTCGACTTTATATTCTACTCCGTCGATAGTATACTTATATTCTTTCATCTTTATTGCTTATTAAAAATTGGAAGAAAGCATTGTTGTCAAGGCTTCTGTGTGAATGACAGGAATTTGGCATTCCACAAAGTATGCTTTGGCTTAATGGTGATGATGCCTGGTTCCTTGTCGTGAACATTATTTCCTTGATGCTCGAACAGCGCCATTGCTATGGCTGCATATACATTCTTGTCCATTTGTTCTGTGTTTAATTATTACATTGGCATGCAACCATGCTTCTTTGCAGGGAGGTTCTGGCGCTTGTTAGCCAACTGAGCCAAACCACGGCAAATGCGGAAACGTGTGTTGCGAGGCTCGATAACATCGTCGATATAACCATAGCTTGCTGCCTGGTATGGGTTAGCAAACAAGTCGGTATACTCCTGCTCTTTCTCTGCGAGGAATGCCTTTACGTCTTCGCCTGCTTCTTTCTTTGCCTTTGCCTCTTTTGCTGAGAGTACTGCTACGGCACCACTTGCACCCATAACGGCAATCTCGGCTGTAGGCCATGCAAAGTTGAGGTCTGAACGCAACTGCTTGCATCCCATCACGATGTGTGAACCACCATAGCTCTTACGCAATGTGATGGTAATCTTTGGAACTGTAGCCTCGCCATAAGCATAGAGAAGCTGTGCTCCGTGAAGGATTACAGCGTTGTATTCCTGACCTGTACCTGGAAGGAATCCTGGCACGTCAACAAGGCTGACGATAGGAATATTGAAAGCGTCGCAGAAACGTACGAAGCGTGCACCCTTACGGCTTGCGTTGGTGTCGAGAACACCTGCATAAGCTGAAGGCTGGTTAGCCACGATACCTACGCTCTGACCATTGAAGCGAGCGAAACCTGTGATGATGTTCTTTGCAAACTTAGGCTGTACCTCGAAGAACTCACCATTGTCGGTGATAGCCGAGATAACCTTATACATATCGTATGCCTTGTTAGGGTCGTCAGGCAAAATCTCGTTCAACGAATCCTCTACGCGGTTGATAGGGTCTGTACACTCTGTGCGTGGAGCCTCTTCTGTGTTGTTTGAAGGAATGTAGCTCAACAAAGTCTTCAACATCTCTACAGCCTCTTCCTCGGTCTTTGCGGTGAATGATGTTACACCGCTCTTTGAAGCGTGAACCGAAGCACCACCAAGATGCTCAGCGTCGATATCCTCGCCAGTAACGGTCTTCACAACCTTAGGACCGGTAAGGAACATGTATGATGTATTCTCCATCATCAAGATGAAGTCGGTAAGTGCAGGCGAATAAACGGCACCACCTGCGCAAGGACCGAAGATACCGGAAATCTGTGGGATAACACCTGAAGCAAGGATGTTGCGCTCAAAGATTTCGCCATAACCGGCCAATGAGCAGATACCCTCCTGAATACGTGCACCGCCCGAGTCGTTGAGCGAAATCATAGGTGCGCCATTCTGTACGGCCATATCCATAACCTTGCATATCTTCTGAGCCATAGTCTCCGAAAGCGAACCACCATTTACTGTGAAGTCCTGTGCAGAAACATATACCAAGCGACCATCGATGGTAGCGCTACCGCATACTACACCGTCGCCATAATAATGCTTCTTTTCCATTCCGAAGTTGTGGCAGCGATGGAGTTTGAACATGTCGTACTCCTCGAACGAACCTTCGTCAACGAGCATTTCTATACGCTCACGAGCGGTATACTTGCCACGCTGATGCTGCTTTTCGATAGCTTTCTCGCCACCTCCAAGACGAGCCTGCTCGCGTTTAGCCACAAGCTCTTTAATCTTCTCTGTTTGTTTGCTCATAATTATTGTAATAATATATATGTTTCAAAAAATTCCGTGCAAAGTTAATCAATAATCTTCAAATTAAAGAAAAACGAATGATTAATTTAGTCTTTTTAGAATTCGAAGAGCAGGCGCGCATTAATCTGTCTGCCTGTGAGATAGTTTGGCACGGCATACTGATGGCTCGTAACATCGGTTATCCAATAAAACGAGTTTACGTTGTTGATGCCGAAAAGATTCAGGCAGTCTATACCGAGCCAAATGTTCTTAAACGGGCTCTTCTTCATCTTGCGGTCTTCGTTGTTCAAAGCACGATAGCTCATACCGATATCGGCTCTCTTGTATGCTGGCGCACGGAATGAGTTGCTCTCCAGTTCCTTGTGTGGTGCCGAGAATGGCAGACCGTCGGCATAAGCCAACTTCAGCGACATCTTCCAGCGGTCGGTACCTGGGAAATAGTCGGTGAAAAACATGTTTATGCCATATCTTTGGTTCGTAGGCAGAGGTATCGACTTGCCGTTGAGCTTCATCTTTGCATCCATGATTGAAAGCGATATCCATGAGTCGGTGCCTGGCACAAATTCGCCAAACAGCTTGAGGTCGATACCTGCAGCATGTCCGCTACATTCGTTGTTGCCGTAGTATACCACCTTCACGTTGTTCACAGAGTAGGGCACCAAATTGCCCAAAGCCTTATAGTAAGCCTCTGCCGTAAACTTATACGGACGGTTGTTGAGCTTAAAGCGATAGTCCACGGCTCCTATGAAGTGTATGGAGCGTTGACTTTTTATCTTCTTGTTTAGCTCGGCTATGGTCACTCCGTTCACGGTCGACGTGTCGCGAAGTTCCTTGTAGAAAGGTGCCTGATAGTATAGTCCTGTAGCCAAACGGAAGGTCAGGTCTTGGTTGAAAGCTGGCACTATGCCCAGCGATACTCGTGGCGACACTATCGTTTCTTTATTGAAATTCCAATGGCTGAATCTTATGCCATAGTTCAGAGTATACAGAGTTTCTTGGTTTGCCCCGTGAAATCTGTAAGTATCTTGCAGATAGCCCTCTATGCGGTTTGCCTTCAAGCTGTTTGCTGCCTTTAGGCTGTATATCATATATAGGTCTTTGCCGTTGTGCGGAATGCTATAGCCAGCAGAGTCGCGCATCTCGTATTCCACCGAGCGCTCCTTCACACTCTCTGTTTTCCATGTCAGTCCTCCCTCTATGGCGTGGCGTTTTGTCTTGTGGCGCACCATGAGTTTCACGCTCGCCACATTCGATTTCAGATAGTTGCGCGCATGCTCAAAATATGTTCCCACGCCCAGGTTTTCGCTTGTCTCAGTTTGTGTGAGCCAATATTGTCCTTGTATGTCGTAGCGCTCTTGCTCCTTCGACGAAAAGGCTGAGCCTAAGAGCGAAACGCTTGTGGAGTCGCCAAAGTGGCGTGTTATGGAGAATGTGCCGAAATAAGTGCGGAACAGGTCTTTCTCCTGACCGTCGAAATACACCTTAAACGACTTCACGTTCTCCATCGTACCAAACGATGTTTCGCGGTCGGTAGGGGTAAAGTCGTAATGATTGTTCGATATGTTGCCAATGAAATCTATCGTCCACCTCTTGTTAGGCTTATAGCTCAGGTATGTCTGATAATCCAAGAACGAAGGCTTGTATTCGCCATCCGTATCGAGCGATCCCAAGAGATATTTATTGGTCTTATATCTCAAACCGTTTGCCCATGCCAACTTCTTGTTCGAGAAACCTACGTATGCGCTTGCGCCAAGTAGCGACATGGCAGCCGTAGCCTCAAACTTCTTCGGACGTTTGTATGTGATATCGAGAGCCGACGACATCTTGTCGCCATATTTTGCTTCGTAGCCACCAGTAGAAAATCCTATCTTCTCTACCATATCGGGATTGATAATTGACAATCCCTCTTGTTGACCCGAGCGCACAAGGAATGGGCGATACACCTCCACATTATTTATATATACAGAGTTTTCGTCGAAGCTTCCACCTCTCACATTATATTGCGACGATAGTTCGCTATGTGTGGAAACTCCAGCTTGACTTTGTATCAGTTCTTCCACGGCGTTGCCCGTAGCCGAAGGCATCTGCTTCAGCTGTTCTGTCTTCAGCTCTTGCGTCTGCGAAGTCTGTATCTTTTGTCCGGTGATAGTCACCTGGCTCAACATTTTGTTGTCTTCGTGCAATACCATCTGCAATGTCTGCACGCCACGAGGCTTTCTCAGCACTCGCGTCTTTGTCTTGTAGCCTATCATCGATACCTGAATCACCACAGAGTCAGCACTTTGCAGCGTTAGGCTGTATTCTCCCTTTAACGAAGTCATAGCCACCTTTCCTTGCTTCAAGCAAGCAACGGTAGCCAGCTCCACAGGGTTTTGGTCTTCGTCGGTAACCTTACCTCGGAGCGTAAATGTTTGTGCTATAGCGTTTATGCTGAATGTCAAAGCCATCAGCAATATCATGATTTTCTTGTCCATACAACAAATATAACGGAATAATGGCCATAATATTGCCATCAGACTATTATTTAAATAAGTCACTATGGGAACCAGTGCGGACAAGTCGTACTAATTTTATAGAATTATTTATATCATATACTAACAACCAATCTGGGTTTATATGACATTCCCAAACACCTTTGTATTTTCCAGATAAGATATGCGGCTTGTACGAAATAGGCACTTGACCTTCTTTAATAAGATAGTCTAAAACTTTACGAAGATCGTTTAGGTTAACTCCTCGTTTATTCATTAGTTTTAGATCTTTTTTAAATTGACCAGAATATTCAAGATCGTACATGTTATTGCAAACATTTTGTAAATAAGTCATCTACAGAAGATGCTTTGAACGTTTTACCCGCTTTCACTTCTTCAATTGCTTTTTTTGTAGTATCGTTTATTACCTCTTCTTTTTTATTTGTAGTAACAATTTTAACAGAGGCAATACCACGAATCATCTTTAGTGCTTTCTTAATATCAGAAATCACGGCATTATCTTCTAACGATATTTCTAAATATTTTGTTGATGTAGTATTCATATTTATAGAATTTATTAGTTTTTGCAAAGATAGAACATTTTGTTTTAATTTCCAAATTTATTATGCAACTTAATGAAAATATAAAGGGCTCACCTCTAATTAGAGGCAAGCCCTTTATTTGATTATATATCCTGTTTCACGCAGACCACTTGCGTTTGTCCTTCGTTCAGATAAAACACTTGGCGGATGGTGTCCGCACCTATGTGGTATCTCGTTTTGATGATGTAGAGCTTCTTCGAGTTGCCACGCTCGGAAAACTTCAGGCTCTTGAACATTTTCAACGACTTGGCGTTGGTCTGCATCTTCTGCAATACAGAGTCGCTAACCACGAATGTGGAGTCTACATTCGAGAAAAACTCCGTGTCGTAGTCTTGGGTGTTGAGATTTTCCTCAAGAAAATCATTCACCACAGCCTTAGCCTGTCGGTTGTTGCCGCACGAGGCTATCATGCCGAAGCCTACAACCACGCATAGCGATATTAGCGCTCTTTTTATATTGTAGTGGCTACGCATATTATTTTGCAGGCACATTTTTCATGATGTCGAGCAAATGATCCCAAACCATCTGAACTGATGGTATGTGGAGCTTCTCGTCAGGAGTATGCACAAAGCGGAGGGTAGGACCAAACGATACCATATCCATGTTAGGATAGCGCTCTGAGAACAAACCGCACTCCAAGCCAGCGTGGATGCCACGCACGATAGGCTCTTTGCCAAACAACTTAACGTATGAGTCAACAGCCAACTTGGTCAGCTTGCTGTCTGCCTTCATCTTCCATGCTGGGTAGCCATCATTTTGCTCAACCTCAGCACCAGCCAACTGGAATACAGCCTGGATGGTGTTGCACTCGTTATCCAAGTTGCTCATCACGTTAGAGCGCTGCGAAGCCAACACCTCAATCTCGTTCTCCTCGGTCTTCACTACGGCGATGTTGCTCGAAGTTTCAACCATAGTCTCCAAAGCCTTATCCTGGCACATAGAATATACGCCATTGTCAACAGCCTGCAAAGCTCTGATAATGCGTACGCTGCACTCCTTCTCAATCACAGGCTGCGCCTCTGTGCTCTGCATGTAGAACTCCATTTCTACGTCCGAAACGTGGAACTCGTCTTCTACATTTGCTGCAAACACATTCCATGCTGCTCTGACATTCTCTTTCTCGGCAGCAGGAATAGCAAACACCACCTTGCCATCGCGAGGAATAGCGTTGTGCAACTTGCCTGAGTTGAATGAAACCAAACGAAGATCCATCTTCTCCTGAGTCATATACAAGAAACGAGTCAATATCTTGATAGCGTTGGCACGCTTCTTGTCGATATCGTCGCCAGAGTGTCCACCCTTCAATCCCTTGATAGAAATCTCCAAGAAGAACATACCCTCAGGAGCAGTCTCACGCTTAAAGGTAAACTTAGCCGAAGTGCTGCGACCGCCAGCACACGAAACGAAAATCTGACCCTCGTCCTCAGAGTCGAGGTTGATAAGCATGTTGCCAGTCATAAAGCCTGCCTTCATGCCCAAAGCACCTGTAAGCTGTGTTTCCTCGTCGCGGGTAAACACACACTCAATAGGACCGTGCTCAATATCGTTGCTGTCGAGGATAGCCAATTCTATCGCACAGCCAATACCGTCGTCAGCACCAAGGGTAGTGCCCTTAGCAGTCAACCATTCGCCATCCACGTATGTCTGAATAGCATCCTTGTCGAAGTCGAAGTCTACGTCTACCAACTTGTCGCACACCATATCCATGTGGCTCTGCAAGATAACAGTCTCCTTGTTCTCATATCCAGGAGTTGCAGGCTTGCGGATAATCACGTTGCCTGTTTCGTCAACGTTGGTCTCCAAGCCGTGGCTCTCGCCAAACGCCTTAAGATATTCTATCATCTTTTCCTCACGCTTAGATGGACGAGGAATCTCGTTGATTTTAGCAAAATGCTCAAATACAAGAGCAGGTTTCAATTCGCAATTGTTCATTTGTTTAATATTTTTGATTAATTCCTATTACTCTTAACCTTTTAATTTACTTAAAGTATGGGGTAGGGGGTGGTTTACTGCACTAAAACATCCTAAATAAATGCCACTTTATTTTGAAATGTCATCTGTTTGCACTACCTTTAGATAAGGTAGGCTGCATTCGGGAATCCAAAAGAAAATTTCATTATTCTTTTGTTATTCCACTCTTTTGCACTACCTTTGCAGCCACAAAGTTAATAAAAATGATAGAAACTCTTCTCATTACCGTGTTAATAATTGCTATTTGCATCACTTTATTGTGTGTAAAAGTGATTTTTAAGAAAAACGGCAAGTTCTCCTCACAGCATATTCATGACTCTCAAGCCATGAAAGACAGAGGCATTCATTGCGTTATGGATCAAGACCGTGAGGCTCGCAAACGTGGAGGAGCATATTAACGAATTAACCCACACAGAAGTTAAACCAATTGTAAACTGATAAAACAATATTATAATGAACAAGAAAACAATTTTGCGTACCGTTGCTTTGGCTTTCGTTGCCACAATGGGTATGACATCATGCGACAAGAGCAATCCTCAGATGGATCAGAAGGCTAACGCTTCAGCTAAGGCTGCAGCTGGCGATATGAAGATTGCTTACGTAGAGGTAGACTCTATCATGAGTCAGTATAAATTCTGCAAAGAGTATAGTCTCATCCTTCAGAAGAAGGGTCAGAACATTCAGAACACTCTTGCTCAGAAGCAGCAGGCTTTGCAGGCTGCAGCTGCCAACTTCCAGCAGAAGGTGCAGCAGAATGCTTACACCCGTGAGCAGGCTGAGGGCGTAAACGCAAGCTTGCAGAAGCAGAGCAACGACCTTCAGATTTTGAACCAGCGTTTGAGCGCTGAGTTCCAAAACGAGACCGACCAGTTCAACAAGGCTCTTCGTGATAGCATCCAGCATTATCTCGCTTCTTACAACAAAGACAAGAAGTATAGCATCATCTTCAGCAAGCAGGGCGACAACCTCCTCTATGCTGACAAGGCTTACGACATCACCAACGATATCATTGCTGGACTAAACAAGGCTTACAAGGGTAAGGCTACAGACAAAAAGGACGAGAAAAAGAAGTAGTTCTTTCTATTCTTTATCTCCACACACTATATTATAATAAGGTGTATCATTCCAACCATGCGTTGAATGATGCACCTTGTTTTTTTGAGCTCGACTTGAGTTGCTTTTTTTATGTGTATATAGATGCACTCAAATGATGAAAAATATGTCTCAAAAAACGCAATAGGCTTCGATGCCCAACGAAGCAGGCTTCATTGGCACTTTAAACAGGCTTCGTTGGTCATTGAAGCCTACTTCCTTTTTTTAGTTTTTTCTAGTATTGAGTGTGAAAGAAGAATTGAGACTATGAAAAAGGCATGTTTGAACGATTGTCTAACATGCCTTTTAGTGTAGGGTGGTGGAAAATCATTTATTCTTCATCGAAGAAGTTGAAGTGTTTGCTACCAAGTTCTTCGCCGTTGTCTACGGTTGTCGTTGGCTTCGAAGACGAAACGTCTGTGCCCGAAGTTGCCATTAACGATTGATTCGGAAGTTAGAGAATTAAAGAAGTTTCGCAAGCTCGTGGGGGACTATGCTCCCGTGGTTGCTGTAACTTCTTTAATTCCTTTAACTCATTTCTAATTTACTTCATTTACTAACTATGCTTATCTAAATAACTGCTGATGTTGCAAAGTTAGAGGAATAATGAATAGGTTGTTGAATTTAGTGGTAAAAAGTGGTTAAGAAATTGTGCAAACGGTTGCACAAAAAAGCATGCAGAAGAGAACTTCGGCATGCTTGTTAGATATTGTTTGATGTGTTGTTTTACTTTTTTCCTGCCTCTTGAATCTTGGCATTCAAAGCTTTGGCAGCTTCTACTTGTGCTTTGCCGCTTTCGATGATAGCCTTGGCGTTGGCTTTTCCTTTTTCAATGGCAGCCTTGGTAGTGGCTTTCTCTTGCTCTACTGCAGCCTTGGCATTATCAGCCTTTGCCTTGGCGTTGTCAGCCTTAGCTTGCACCTTGGCTTTTGCATTGTCGATGGCGTTGTTAACGGTATTCTCGGCAGCTGTTTCGGCAGCATCTTTTATTGCTTCTGGAGCGTTCTTTACTGCCTCGGCAGTTTGCTGGGCGTTGTTGAGAATGGTGGCACCCTTGGCAATCTCAGGCGAAGCCTTGGAAACGACAGTAGAGATTACGGCTTGCTTGGCTTCTTCTATTGTAGCTTCGGCAGAAACAGGCAAATTCTTTACGCCCTCAACAAGCGAAGGGATGTTGTTGTTGCCCTCAGCCATAGCCTGTAGCTCGCTGGCATGATCGCTGACATATTTCTGAATGGCTTGACCATAGGTCTTTGCCTCTTCGAGCTTGCCTTCGTCGACAAGGTTTTTGTAGACCACCTGCATGTCGGCAAGGGTAGTGGCAAGAGCGTTGGCATCGTTCTTGTCTACATTTTGGTTGAAGTTGCTGATAAGTGCTTCTACTGTTGGCTGCAACTCTTGCGAAACGCCAGATACGATGGTTGAGTCTTCTTCTATGGTTGCAGAGTCTTCCGTATTGTTAGCATTGTCGGTTTTGTTGCCACAGCTTACCATAGCCAAAGCAGCGAAAGCAATAGTTAGAAAATGTGATTTTTTCATAAGTGTTGAATGTTTGTAATATAATTGTTGTTTGTATCGTAATTGTTATGTTTGTATCGGTTGCAAAAGTAATATTTTACAGTAATAGTCTATTATGTTTTGCAGTATTTAACACAAGTAATTGATGGAAAGTGCCTTCGGGATAGTGGGAGAGGGTGGTTATTGGAACTTAGAGTATATGGATTGTAACTTTTTTGTAGCGTAAAGGCGGCGTTTGTTTGTGTAATATGAATAAAAGCATTACCTTTGCACCCGTAAAAAGAGCATACTTTTAAAAACGCTTAGTATGGCACATGGTTGTCATCCCAAGTGTTATCACTCTTCCAACATGCGAGGCTTAGAGCCGAAGGAATTGGAAATTTCAAGTGATACACTTGATAAATCATTTATTATTTATCATTTCTCACAAGAAATTGCTTACGCTGCACCGTAAATCCGTGGCGCATGTTATTTCACAACCTTTTACTATTCTCAAGAATGAAGAAATCTGTTTCTGAATTACTTGAACGCAAGGGCGTACTTCCGGTAAGTATGCTTACTGCTTACGACTACCAAACGGCTGGCATCATCGACGAGGCTGGCATAGACATGATATTGGTAGGCGACTCTTTGGGCAATGTTGTTTTAGGATACGACAACACGCTCGCCGTTACTGTAGACGACATGATTCATCATGGCAAGGCCGTTTGCCGTGGTGCGAAAAACACATTCGTAGTTATTGACATGCCTTTTATGTCGTATCAGGCTTCGGTTTATGATGCCGTGATGAATGCCGGCAGGATAATGAGGGAGACCAATTGCCAGGCCGTGAAGATGGAGGGTGGCGCAGAGTATGCCGACCGCATCAAGGCTATTGTGCAGGCGGGTATTCCCGTGGTGGCACATTTGGGATTGACCCCACAGTCGTTTAACACCCTTGGCGGATATAAGGTTCAGGGCAAGTCGGTGGCTGCAGCACAGAAGATTATCGACGACGCTAAGGCGGTGGTAGAGGCAGGCGCTTTTGCCGTTACCCTGGAGTGTGTGCCTGAGGCTTTGGCAAAGATTATCACAGAGAGCATTGATGCTTTGACCATCGGCATTGGCGCAGGAAAATATTGCGACGGTCAGGTGCTTGTGGGTCAGGATATGCTTGGCTACAGCAATGGCTTCTGTCCTAAGTTCGTGAAGAAGTATGCCAATGTGCACGACGTGATGCTCGAGGCATTTAAGGAGTATAAGCAGGAGTGCGAAAATCGCACTTTCCCTACAGAGGCTCATACCTTCAAGATGAAGGACGAAGTGCTGGAAAAACTATATTAATTAACTCATACAAACACATACCTATATAAAATTACCAAGAAGATGAAAGTTGTTAAAACCATAAAGGAAGTTAGAGAGATTGTTGCAGCATGGAGAAAAGAGGGACTGACAGTAGGTCTTGTTCCTACCATGGGATATTTGCATGAAGGACATCAGAGCCTTATCAGAAAGTCGGCAGAACAAAACGACCGTACTGTGGTTTCGGTATTTGTAAACCCTATACAGTTTGGTCCTACAGAAGACTTGGAATGCTATCCACGCGACCTTGAGCGCGATAAGAAAGCTGTGGAAGAGGCTGGCGGAGACTTGATATTCAATCCTGAGCCATCGGAGATGTATCCTGGACATTTCACTTCGTTTATTGATACAACAGAGACTACCGAACTACTTTGTGGTGCCGTTCGCCCTATCCACTTCCGTGGCGTATGCACGGTAGTAGGCAAATTGTTCAACATCGTTATGCCAAATAGAGCTTACTTTGGACAGAAGGATGCTCAGCAGTTGGCAACAATAAAGAGATTTGTGCGCGACTTGAATTTCAATATCGAGATTGTGCCTTGTCCGATAGTTCGCGAAGAGGATGGCTTGGCCAAGTCGAGCCGTAACACATATTTGAGCGACGAGGAGCGCAAGGCTGCCTTGATATTGTCGAAGAGCTTGGCTAAGGGTCGTGAGGCTATTGAGAATGGCGAGCGCGAGGCTAAGAAGGTGATTGAGATTATCACCAACAGTCTGCAATCGGAGCCATTGGCAAGAATCGACTACGTAGAGGCTGTAGACTTCGAGAATGTGCAGCGCATAGAGATGTTGAAGGGCGAGGTGCTCGTGGCTATTGCCGTTTATATCGGCAAGACACGCCTTATCGATAATTTCATCGTGAAGTTGTAATCTCATATCATATATTGTAAAGACATGGAAATAACACTTTTGAAGGCGAAGATACATCGTGCCATCGTTACTCAGGCTGACTTGAACTATGTGGGTAGCGTGACTATCGACACAAACTTGCTGCGTGAAGCGGGTATCATGGAATATGAGAAGGTGCAGATAGTGGACGTGGACAATGGTTCGAGATTTGAAACTTACACTATCGCAGGCGAAGAAGGTTCGGGCATCATCTGCTTGAATGGTGCTGCTGCCAAGTGTGTGAGCGTGGGCGACAAGGTGATTATCATGGCTTACGCCAATATGACTCCAGAGGAAGCTGCACAGCATAAGCCAACAGTATTGTTCGTTGACGAAAACAACCATATAGCTCGCAAGGCAAACTATGAGAAGCATGGTTTGTTGTGCGATCAAGAATAAGAATAATCCCATTATGCTTAAAGGAAAGACCATAGTTCTTGGAGTTACGGGAAGCATCGCTGCATACAAGATTGCAAATCTGGCATCGATGCTCGTGAAGAAACAGGCGGAGGTGCATGTGATAATGACAAAGAATGCTTGCAACTTTATCACTCCAACAACATTCGAAACCCTTACTGGCAACAAATGCTTGGTAGACACCTTCGCGCGTCCGCTATCT
>OQWI01000324.1_pt1 | contig 21750 bp, 16 predicted proteins | sample 1691551 | NCBI WGS metagenome assembly OQWI01 (sample SAMN03418259, study PRJEB22391) | human gut metagenome | biome: human-gut; feature: organic feature; material: feces | host: Homo sapiens | place: Tanzania | collected 2013-01
AATCTACGAACGACTGCTCCGGACCGATTGATACACTGCGGCAGGTCCTGAGCCATGCCGATGCAGTGGTCATTGGTGCAGGTGCAGGGCTTTCTACCTCGGCAGGTTTCACCTATGACGGGGAGCGGTTCCGGGAATATTTCTCCGATTTTGCCAGCAAGTACGGATTTACGGATATGTACTCCGGTGGCTTTTACCCCTACCCCACCATGGAGGAATACTGGGCATACTGGAGCCGCTATATTTACATCAACCGCTATCAGGATGCACCCAAGCCAGTGTATCAAGGTCTGTTTTCTCTTGTGAAAGACAAGGACTACTTTGTTCTGACAACCAACGTAGACCACTGTTTTCAGAAAGCAGGGTTCGATAAAAAACGGTTGTTCTATACACAGGGTGATTACGGTCTGTTCCAGTGCAGTGAACCATGCTGTCAGGAAACGTATGACAACGACAAGCTTATCCGGCAGATGGTGGAAGCGCAGGGGTATATCATTGCACCGGATGGTCAGCTGACCGTACCGGAGAATACCATCCTGAAAACTTATATCCCGTCCGAGCTTGTTCCCCACTGCCCACACTGCGGCAGACCCATGAGCATGAACCTTCGTGCAAACGATACCTTTGTGGAGGACGTGGGTTGGCACACTGCTGCCGACCGGTACAGCGAATTTCTGCGCCGCCACGAGGGGCAGCGCATCCTCTTTCTGGAATTGGGTGTTGGCTACAACACCCCGGTCATCATCAAGTATCCGTTCTGGCGGATGACCGCTAAAAATCCAAACGCATTCTACGCCTGCATCAATCAGGGACAGGCCGTTTGCCCGCCGGAGATCGAGCGGCAGGCTGTCTGTATCAATGCGGATATTGGCGCAGTTATAGCGCAATTGTGACCCGAAGGAAGGGCGGCATCCGCAATGGATATGAGCACCGGGTATCTGTTCCGGTAAAAACTGCCTTGCGTATCAATCAAGTCTTGTCAAGAGGGCTGGCACCGTCCGGCCCTCTCTTTTATTGTTTCTTTGCTTTTCCGCTGCCGGTTTTTATTGCAGAACACCGGCAGAGCAGGGGAAACGACCGCTCAGTGAACCCTATCCATAGCAAAGAACGGTTTTGACGATTTGCCCATAAAACGTGAACTGGCATTGTGGAATCTTCCAGAGCAGCGGCGAGACGTTTTTGGCATTGCATCAAATGTTCAGATTGTTTCAACAAAACGCCATAAAGCAGCATTGCATCTTGCGGGCGTTCTTGCTATACTCAGTATCGAACGCAACTTAATTCGGCAAAAATGTTGCGCAATTTGCGCAATCAAGGGAGGAACGATGATGCAGGGGTTCCGATTACTCCATGGCGGGGACTATAACCCGGAGCAGTGGCTCGACCGGCCGGACATTCTGGCACAGGATATTGCGCTGATGAAAAAGGCCCGCGTCAACACGGTGACGCTGGGGGTGTTCTCGTGGTCGGCGCTGGAACCGCAGGAAGGCGTGTACCAGCTGGACTGGCTGGCCGATATCATCCATAACCTGTATGACAACGGCATTTCCACCATTCTGGCCACCCCCAGTGCGGCGCGCCCCGCATGGATGGCGCACAAGTACCCCGAGGTACGCCGTGTCCGGGCAGACCGCGTCCGGGAGCTGTACAACCGCCGCCAGAACTACTGCTATACCTCTCCGCTCTACCGTGAAAAAGTCCGCATCATCGACCAGAAGCTGGCGCAGCGGTTCGGCAGTGACCCGGCTGTTCTGCTTTGGCATATCTCCAACGAAATGGGCGGCGACTGCCACTGTGAGCTGTGTCAGGCCGCGTTCCGCCGCTGGCTCAAGGCGCGGTACGGCTCGCTGGAAGCGGTCAACAAGGCGTGGAACGCCCGGTTCTGGAGCCACGATTACACCGACTGGGAGCAGATCGAAAGCCCCGCCCCGCAGGGAGAAAACGCTGTGCAGGGGCTTGCACTGGACTGGAAACGCTTCGTCAGCGACCGGCACATTGATTTTTTGAAATTTGAGCGGGATACCGTAAAAGAATTTGCGCCGGATGCCAAGTTCACGGTCAACATGATGTACTGCTTTGACGGCATCGACTATTTCAAGATGGCCAAGGAGATCGATGTTGCCAGCTGGGACAACTATCCCACATGGCACAAGCCCACCGAGACCGTGGAAGAGACCGCGCTGGACACGGCCATGATGCACGATTTGTACTACTCCATGAAGGGCAAGCCGTTCCTGTTGATGGAGTCCAGCCCCAGCTTTACCAACTGGCAGCCTGTCTCCAAGCAGAAAAAGCCCGGTATCGCAGAACTTTCCGCCCTGCAGACCGTGGCACATGGCGCGGACAGCGTGCTTTATTTCCAGTGGCGTGCCAGCCGCGGCGCAGAGGAAAAGCTCCATGGTGCAGTCATCGGGCACGATGGACGGGAGGACGCCCGCCCCTTCCGGGAAACGGTGGAAGTGGGACGGAAGCTGGAAACCTTGTCTGAAATTACCGCGACTTCCCGTGAAAAACAGGCGGCGATCGTTCACGATTGGGAGAACAAGTGGGCACTGGAAGGCTCCTGCGGGCCGCGCAATGCCGGGATGGGCTACTGGGACGAGCTGAAGCTGCACTACAACGCCCTTGCACGCGAGGGTATCGCGGTGGAGTTTGTTGATCAGAAAGCAGACCTGACCGGCTATGGGCTGGTCGTCGTCCCGATGCTCTACCTGCTGACGGACGCCTTTGCGCAAAAGCTCTGCGCCTTTGCAAAGAACGGCGGCACCGTTGTGGTCACTTACTGGAGCGGTGTGGTGGACGAAAGCGACCTGTGCCGCTTGGGAGACACGCCTTATGGCCTGACCGAGCTGCTGGGCCTGCGCCGCACCGAAATTGACGGGATGTATGACGGCGAGGTGCGCCGCTGCACCTCCGTGGATGGCGCAAAACTGCCGGAGGCACAGGCTTCTGTGCTTTGCGAGGTGGCAGCACTGCAGGATGCCGACCCGGCAACGCCGCTCAGCGTTTACACCGAGGACTACTTTGCCGGCTGCCCGGCCGTGGCGGTTCATGCTTACGGCGCAGGCCGTGCGTACTATCTGGCAAGCCGCTTTGATGCAGCGTTTTATCGCGCATTTTACCGCAACACAGCGCAGGAAGCCGGCCTGACCCCGGCTTGGCCGGAGGCGCTGCCGGACGGCGTTCTGGCGGCGCGGCGCGGTGCGTTCGTCTTTGTACAGAACTGCAATGAGCATCCGGTCGAAGTAGGCGGTGTTGCGCTGGCTCGTTACGGAACGGCCGTCTGGAAAAACGGCGAGCAGATTTTGTAAGCGGAAAAAATACCAATTTTCAGCGTTCTGCCGAAAAAGCAGAACGCTTTTTGTTTGCTTTCGTACTTGACAAAGCGGGCTTATCCCGGTATGCTGGGGTGGCGCTCTGTTGCGCAGTTCTGTGAAAAGGAGAGGATATTCCGTGGCTGCAAAGGAAACCGAAAAAATGACGATCGAGCAGGTGGCCGATGCGCTTGGCATTTCCAAAACAACGGTATCACGCGCACTTTCCGGCAAGGGGCGCATCAGCGAAAAGACCCGCGCCAAGGTGTACGCCTATATGGGGCGCACCCGCTCCGAGCCCGCTTTGGCACAGAGCGGTGAAAAGCTGCGCACCAACAACATTGCCATGATCATGCCGCAGCGGTTTATTACGCTGGATCTGCCCTTTTTGCGCAAGTGCATGGGCGGCATCTGCACCATGGCAGACCAGCGCGGCTATGACCTGATGCTGTGCTACTCCTCCTATACCGAGTACCCGCAGCTGCAGCGGCAGCTGGCCAACCACAAGGTGGACGGCGTGATCCTGACCTACGCCATGGCAGATGACCCCTGCATTGACCTTTTGCGGCAATACGAGACGCCTTTCGTGCTCATCGGACGCAGCGAGGACAAGACCATCCCGCAGGCAGACAACGATCAGGTCGCTGCCGCCTGCGAGATGACCCGCATTCTTTTGCAGCTGGGTGCCAAGCGCATTGCGCTGCTGGTGGGCAGTACCATTTACGCGGTCAACACCGACCGCACACGCGGTTATCTGCGTGGTTTCGCCGAATTCGGCGTCCCGGTAGACCAGCGTCTGGTTCATTCCGGCGTGGAATCTTCCGGGCAGACCATTGATGCACTGGAGGCGGCGCTGGAGCAGAAGGCGGATTGCATCCTCTGCGGTGATGACGAGATCGCCTTTGAGGTCATGCGGGAGCTGCGGATGCGGCATATCCTCGTGCCCAACGACCTGCGGGTCGCCAGCCTGTACGACAGTTCCATGCTTGCCAGCATTACGCCCTCGGTCTCGGCGGTGCAGTACGATGCAGAGCAGCTGGGCAAGACCGCCTGCCGGATGCTGCTGGACCGTCTGGCCGGAAAAGAGACGGTCATGCGGCAGCTGGAAGGCTATCAGGTCATTCTGCGGGATTCTACCAAGTGGATGGAACGCTCCCGCAACATCAAATAACGCACTTCTTCGTGCCTGCTCCTTCTTCGGAGCGGGCATTTTTGCTCTCCGTTCTGCAAAGGTTGCGCTAAAGTTGCGCGTTTTTGCCCATATACCTTGATTTTACCGTCATATTTTCCAGTTTTTACCCAACAATCCCGTGAATTTCGTCCATTGACGTGAACAAAGGAATGCGGTATTCTATGAGTACAGAAAACAGTTGCTCAAATGTGCGCAACTAATAAGCGCAACAAAGAGCGCTTGAAGAGTTCAGATTGAGAACGAAGGAGAACTGGATCATGAAAAAGCTGATTTCCCGCCGTAACTTCCTTGCTGCCATGGGTACTGTGGCTGCTGCCGGTGTGCTGACTGCCTGCGGCGGCTCTTCCTCTGGCACTGCTTCCTCTGCTGCCGCTTCCAGCACGGCTGCCTCTGCTGCGGAGAGCTGGGGCGATGTGAAGCTGACCATGTGGGGCGCAGAAGAGGACCAGACCATGCTGCGCGAGATGGCCGATGCCTTTATTGAGCAGAATGCAGACAAGGGCAGTGTGACCATTGAGATCGGTGTGCAGTCCGAGTCCACCGCAAAGGACACCGTTCTGGCCGACCCGGAGTCTGCCGCAGACGTTTTCGCCTTTGCAGACGACCAGCTGAACGAGCTGGTAAATGCCGGTGCGCTGCAGGAAGTGCTGCTGAACCCGGACGACGTCAAGAGCCGCAACCTGCCCGGCTCTGTGGGCGCTGCCACCCTGAACGATAAGCTTTACGCCTACCCCATGACCGCCGACAACGGCTACTTCCTGTACTATGACGCAAGCGTTCTGACCGCTGAGGACGTGCAGAGCGTGGACACCATGCTGGAAAAGGCCGCTGCCGCCGGCAAAAAGTTCATGATGAGCGTGAACGACGCATGGTACATTTACAGCTTCTACGCCGGTGCCGGTCTGGTGGCAACGCTGGCCGATGACGGCATCAACACCGTCTGCAACTGGAACGAGGCTCCCGGCGCAGATGTCACGCAGGCCATTCTGGACATCACCGCAAACCCCGGCTTCAAGTCCGGCAAGGACGCCGACATCGTTTCCGCCATCAAGGACGGCAGCTGCTGCGCCGCCATCTCCGGTACATGGAACGCCAGCACCGCCGAGGAGGCATGGGGCGAAGGCTACGCCGCCACCAAGCTGCCTACCTACACCCTGAACGGCGAGCAGGTTCAGATGGGCTCCTTCTCCGGCTACAAGCTGGTGGGCGTCAACCCCCACAGTGCCAACGTGGGCGTGGCCATGATGCTGGCCGACTTCATCACCAACGAGGACAACCAGATCAAGCGCTTCAACGACCGTAAGCTGGGTCCCTCCAACATCAACGCAAACGCCACCGAGGCTGTGCAGTCCGCACCCGCCATTGCCGCACTGGCCGAGCAGAGCTCTTACGCCACCCTGCAGCGGGTAGGCGCAAACTACTGGAGCTCCGCTGAAAGCCTGGGCGAGATCCTTGTCTCCGGCGATACGCAGGGCAAGACCACTCAGCAGCTGATGGATGACACGGTAGCCGGTATCACCGCACCTGTGGCACAGTAAGCTTTGGCTTTTCCGGCGGGCACGCGGCAGAATGCGGTGTGCCCGCCTTTTATCGCAAGAAAAAGCAGCATCCTGTTTGCTGTAAAGCCCTCTGCAACAAGAAAGGAGTTGACTTCTGTGGCAGAAATGGTCCTTACACCGCCCTTGCGGGCGGATGGCCGGGAGCCGAATTTCCTTCAGAAGTTCGGTCACGCATTCGTTCACGGAGATATTTTTACAAAGCTGTCCCTCGTTGTCTGGGGTCTGGGCTACATCGGCCATGGCCAGCTCATCAAGGCGCTGCTGGTAACGCTGGTGCAGGGACTGGGGCTGTATTTTCTGGGCACCTCCGGCATTCCGGCGCTGAAAAAGTTCAGCACGCTGGGCACGGTGCAGATGGAAATGCAGTTCAACCCCCTTACCTTAAAGAACGAGGTCAACAACTACGACAACTCGTTTGCCATCCTGCTGCTCAGTGTGATCGCGCTGGTGGTCATTGTAACGCTGATCGCTGCGGCTATGCTGGTGGTGCAGAGCAACTACGCTTTGCAGGCGCAGAAGGCCGCCGGCAAAAAGCCCAATAACTTCCGGCAGGACATCACGATGTACCTGAACGAGAAGTTCTATGTGACCCTGCTCACCCTGCCGGTGCTGGGTGTGGTGGTATTTACCATTGTGCCGCTGTTCATCCTGATCGCCGTGGCGTTCACGAACTACGACCAGCAGCACATGCCGCCCGCCGCCCTGTTCACATGGGTGGGACTGGCAAACTTTGCCGCCCTGTTCGGCGGGCAGTCGCTGACGGTGACCTTTAACTACGCCTTTGGCCGGGTGCTGGGCTGGACGCTGGTGTGGGCCTTCTTTGCCACCTTTACCACCTTCTTCGGCGGCGTATTTCTGGCTATGCTCATCAACAACAAAAAGACCAAATGCCAGAAGCTCTGGCGCACGCTGTTCATGGTCACCATTGCGGTGCCGCAGTTCGTCACCCTGCTGCTGGTGCGCAACTTCTTCTCGGATGCCGGCATCTTTAACACCCTGATGTCCAACGCAGGCGTGACCGACTTTTTAAAGACCATCGGCCTGCTGGGGCAGAACATGAACCACATCCCGTTCTTGACCGATCAGCACTGGGCAAAGTTCATGATCGTCCTGATCAACGTCTGGGTGGGCGTGCCCTACCAGATGATCATCGCCACCGGTGTGCTGATGAATATCCCCAGCGATATGCTGGAAGCTTCCACCATCGACGGTGCGTCGCCGTGGCAGAGCTTCATCCACATCAAGCTGCCCTATCTGTTCAGCGTGCAGGGGCCTGCACTGGTCACGGATTTCGTCAAGAACGTCAACAACTTCAACGTCATCTACCTGCTCACGCAGGACGTTTACATCACAAAGGACCAGGCGCTGGCATCCTCCAGCGCCAAAGAGGTGGACCTGCTGGTCACATGGCTGTTCCGCCTGACGCAGGAGCAGTACAACTACAAGATGGCCGCTGTCATCGGCATTATGGTGTTCATCATCTGTGCCGTGTTCACGCTGGTCTGCTTCCGGTTCCTCAATAAAAAGGAGGCGACATTCTCTTGACACAGGCAACTGTTTCTCCGGCACGCCGGACGGAAACTGCGGCGCAGCTGCGCCGCGGGCGCATCCTCCGGGAAGTCCGCAGCATTCTGCGGCATCTGCTGCTGGCCTTGCTGGCAGGTATCTGGCTGTTGCCTATTCTGTGGCTGCTGGTCACCTCCTTTTCCACCGACCGTGGCATCAATGTGCGGCGGTTCTTCCCGGCAAGCTACACCATAAGCAACTACGTCAACATCCTGTTCCACCCGGACTCTGTGGCGCAGTTCCCGCGCTGGTTTGCCAACACCCTTGTGGTGGCCTGCTTCAACTGCGTCATCTCCACCTGCTTTGTGCTGATGGTGGCCTACGCGCTGAGCTGCTGCCGGTTCAAGGGCCGCAAGCTGCTGCAAAACCTCTCGGTCATCGTCAACCTGTTCCCGGGCGTATTGGCCATGATCGCGGTCTACTTCGTGCTGAAGTACCTCAACCTGACCAACTCCTACGCGGGCCTTATCATGGTCTACGCCGGTTCGTCCGGTCTGGGCTACCTGATCTGCAAGGGCTTCTTTGATACCATCCCCATCTCCCTGCGGGAGGCCGCCAAGCTGGACGGTGCATCGGATGCCCGGGTGTTCTTCCAAGTGGTTCTGCCCATGTCCAGACCCATTCTGGTGTACACCATCATCAGCTCCTTCATGGTGCCGTGGACGGACTTCGTGATGGCAAAGATGATCCTGAACTCCGGCCTTTCTGCCGACTGGACGGTGGCCATCGGCCTGTACAATATGCTGCAAAAGACCCTGATCAACAACTACTTTGCGCTTTTCTGTGCAGGCGGCGTGCTGGTGTCCATCCCCATCTCCATCCTGTTTGTCATCATGCAGAAGTTCTACGTCGAGGGCATCACCTCCGGCGCAGACAAGGGCTAACGCGCTATCTTCTTTCTCCTTCATCATAAAAAGCAGCGCCCCGCAGGCCGATTCCACGGCAGCGGGGTGCTGCTTTTATGCGCTGTGGTGCCGCGCAGGACCCGGCGCGCATAAAACGAAAATTTTTTCTCAAAAAGGGTTGACATTCTGCCCGGCCTATGGTATTATACTTGAGCAGTCAGCGAGAGCCGCTGAAAAGCAAAAAGTAAATATCGCGGGGTGGAGCAGTCTGGTAGCTCGTCGGGCTCATAACCCGAAGGTCGTTGGTTCAAATCCGGCCCCCGCAACCACCAAGCAGGTTGAATTCATAGAATTTGACCTGCTTTTTTGTGCTTTCACAGCAAAGCGGGAAGCGCCGCCGCTGCTGTGCATGGTACGGCTTGAACAGTGAGTAACTCTATTATAACTTTTTATATTTGATTAGTGTGTAAAAAGATGCGTACTTACGATAAGTATGCACACTGCTCAGATTGAACGCTGTGGACTTGGAATGCTGTATTTCCGGGTCTGAATGCCCACATCGTTCAAAACCATGTGGGTCATAGGCGCAGGCCGCTGCGGCTTGAACAGTGTAGCCCGCTGCGCCCATACAAAAAGGGATACCGGAGCATCCGCAGATGCTCCGGTATCCCTTTTCCAGCGTGATGCTGTCCTTCACGATGTCGGCTACAGCCATCAGTACGTTGAAGCCCTCGTCCAGCGCCTCGATGCGGCGGGCGTAGCTGAAGGAAGTTTTATCCACATAGAAGGAGTGCACCGCATCCGGAAGATATCGTGCTTGTTGACCAGCAAAAAGCGTAAAACAATCCCGTTTTATAATAAGAATGTTCTGGCAAAGGCAGCCTTTTTTTGTTATACTCTAGCCAACGAATACTGCTGTAACAGGAGGATGTTATGCAAAAGAATGTACTGAACACCGATCTCACCGGCAAGGTGGCCGTTGTCACCGGCGCAAGCGGCACGCTGTGCTCCATTTTTGCCAAGGCGCTGGCCCGGGCGGGCGCAAAGGTGGCGCTGCTGGGCCGCAACATGGATAAGCTCAAGGAGCTTGCGGACGAGATCGAAGCCGAGGGCGGCATCGCCAAGGGCTACACCTGCAACGTGATGAACAAGGCCAACTGCCTGCAGGTAGCCGAGGATGTGCTGGCAGACCTTGGCCCCTGCGATATCCTTGTAAACGGTGCAGGCGGCAACAATGCCCGCGCCAACACGGACAAGGAATATTTTGAGATGGCCGATCTGGAAAGCGACACCGTCACCTTCTTTGATCTGGACGAGAGCGGTGTGGAGATGGTGTTCAACCTGAACTTCATCGGCACGCTGCTGCCCACGCAGGCTTTTGCCCGGCAGATGGTGGGGCGCGCGGGCTGCAACATCCTGAACATTTCCAGCATGAACGCCTACCTGCCCCTGACCAAGATCCCCGCCTACTCCGGCTCCAAGGCCGCTGTGACCAACTTTACCCAGTGGCTGGCGGTGCATTTCAGCAAGGTGGGCATCCGGGTCAACGCCATCGCCCCGGGCTTCTTTGCCAGCGAGCAGAACGCAAAGCTGCTCTTCAACGAGGACGGCACCCCCACCGACCGCACCAAAAAGATCCTTGCCGCCACCCCCATGGGACACTTCGGCGACAGCGAAAAGGACCTTGTGGGTGCACTGCTGTTTTTGCTGAACAATGACGCGGCCGGTTTTATTACCGGCATCTGCCTGCCGGTGGACGGCGGCTTCTCGGCCTATTCCGGCGTGTAATAATCACTGCAAAATATTATACAAAAACCACCCCTGTCTCCCGGTGCAGCAGCCCGGCGGGACAGGGGTGGTTTCTTCAGCAGGGGTGGAACAAAAGGCTTCCCCCAGCTGGGGGAAGCCTTCATGTGGAAAATTATGAGGTCACTTCTTCGGGTGCTTTTTGCGCCATGCAAGCGCAAGGGCAACGGCGGCGCACGCCAGCACTGCTAGCGGCCAGACAGAGGCCAGCGCCACCACCAGCTGCTGCAGGCCGTTCACAAAGTTGCCCCAGCCGGAGGTAAAGGCGGTGCCGATGCGGGAGAAAAAGCCCTCGTCCGCAGGGGTGTAGGTCTGCACCTCGTTCAGGTCGATATACACAGTGCACTGCTGCACCTGATCGCTGTACCAGTCCAGCTGGCTCTGCCAGCTCTCGATCTGGGACTGCACCTCGGTAAGGGAGTCCTCGATCTGCAACAGGTCCGAAAGAGTTTCGGCCTGTGCCTGCAGCTGCTGTAAGCGGGTGCGCTGTGCCTGCAGATTGGCAAGCCGCGCGGACACGTCCATATACTGGGAGGTCACGTCATCGGCCTGCTGGCTGCGGTAGGTCACATTACCGGCAGCGGCCACAGCATCCAGAAAGCTCTGGTAGTTGGCCTGCGGCACCCGGTAGGTCAGGTTGACGGAGCGGCTGGAACCGGTGCGCGTGTACTCGCTGCTGGATTCCAGATAGCCGCCCGCTTCGGCAAGGGCGCTGTCCAGCGCACTGCGGGCTGCTTCGTAGTCCTTGCTTTCCAGCGTCAGGTTGGCGGTGTAGATGATCTTGGCACTGTCCACCGCAGGGGCAGCAGCCTCGGCGCTGCCGGTGCCGCTGTATTCCGTTTCCAGCGAGCGGTCGTCTGTCTCCAGACTGTAATTCACCGCCTCGGGGGCGCTGTCCAGCGCAGCATGCTGGACGGCAAAGCTGTCCGATGCCACAGAGGCAGCGGAGCTGTCGGCAGCGCCTTCTGCTGCGTACAGGGCGGGTGCGCTGCTTTTGGCGCTGCCCATCCCGATGCCCAGATGCAGGGTGCTGTAACCCAGCACGCACACAGCCAGACAGGCAGCCAGCGTGCCCAGCTGCTTTACCGGGAAGTGAATGGGCTTTTTCTTCTTGGGCTCTGCGGTGTTCAGGGGTGCTGCGGGTGCAGCGGTCTGCGGGGCAGGGGCGGCCATCATGGGCTCTGCCTTTTCCTCCGCAGTCAGGGTATCGGTCATGGCCAGCAGTTTTGCCTTCAGATCGTCCGGGGCAGTCAGGTCATCGACCTCCATCTTGTATTCATACCACCTCATCTTCGATCTCCTCCTTCAGCATCGTATGTAACTGTGCCCGTGCGCGCCGCAGCCAGCTTAGTACCGTGTTTGTGGGCACCGCCATCATCCGCCCGATCTCTGCCGCAGTGTATCCTTCGTAGTAATGCAGATAGATGGCACTGCGATAGTTTTCCGGCAGCGTGCGGATGGCATCCAGCACGCTGCCGTCCTCCGCAAGGACATCGGGGGCGGGCAGGTTCTCGTCCAGCTCGGTGTCCTTCTGGTGGGCGGCGCGGGTCAGGTCCCGGCAGCGGTTGATGGCCACCCGCAGCAGCCATGCTTTGAGATGCTCCTCACTCTCAAAGATGCCGTTGTAGTGCAGCAGCTTTTCAAACACATCCTGCACCACATCTTCAGCATCGGCTGTGCAGCGGCAATTATGCACCGCAGTGCGGTAGACGGTGTCGCTGTAACGCTGCACCGCCAAGGTAAATACTTCGTTTCTGGTCAGCTGTCCCATTGTTATAAACTCTCCTTGGATGCCCGGAAGCGGGCTTCTCGATGGAATGTTTGTGGTTCTCACGGGGACGTTCACTCAATATACGGCTCAGCATCCCCGATTATTGCAGAACAAAACCCGGTTCCTTCCATTTTTGTGTGCCGGACGCACCGGACCGCAAGGTGTGTCCACGTTCTCCGACAGAGGTTGGATATCCTGCCGGTTTACCGGTCAGTATACCACGGAATCGCAGAAAAGTAAAAGAGGGGAGTACCCCGCATAAAAAACACGAATATAAAAATGATTTTTCCACTTTTATTTATAGACCCTTTGCAGCAGCGCCAGCCGCTCGGAGAGAAAGGTCTCGGCCTTGGGGTGGTGCAGCCAGCATTTACCGTCGGCGCTGTGCACCAGCTTGTGCGCCAGTGCGGCAGGGGCGGTGTCGATGGCCATCACGTCCTGCATGGTCAACTGCAGGCTGAGCGCCGCCGGAACATCCGGCAGCGGCGGCAGCGGGTCCTCCCACACAAAGGGCGGCAGCAGCTGCACCGCCACAGTCAGGCGGGTGCACTCCTCGGTCAGCAGCAGGGCGGCAGGGGTGCCGTCCGGCTGTACCTGTAAGCTGCTGTATAAAAGCTGCATCCGGGCAGGGGAGAGCAGCCGGGTCAGGCCCTCGGCCGGAGCTGCCGCAAGCTGCAGGTACCCAGCGGCTTCCTCCCGATAGATGCGCCGGGCAGGGGCGTGCAGCCCTGCGTAGAGGGCGGGCAGCATAAAGCTGCCGCTTTTTTCCAGCGCCTGCTGCGCCAGCAGATAGAACTCGGTCAGCGGGTACGCAGCATCCGGCTGCGGCATCCCAAAATCCGGCCGCGATACATGACCTCCACCCATGGGGACCTCCGTGTTTTTCTTGACATTTCGTGCAAAATAGGCTATATTACAAATAGAAAAGGTGCTGACTGCATTGGGTCAGCTTTCCATTCCGTATTAGTCGAAAAGATTGACCGCTAGTTTGGTAGACTGGGGCGGTCAATTTTATTTTATCATAATTTCCACAGTATTACAATCAAATTTCGGATTGTAAACCCCTTGCAAACTTTTCCGTTGACCTATGGCACACCGGTGCGGTATACTCGGGCACAGATGCCTTGCAAAACGAAAAAACAGAGGGGAAAACTGACTATGAAAGACAAAAAACTGACTACCTACCAGATGGCTGTTACCGCTGTGATGGCTGCCGTGCTGTGCGTGCTGGGCCCGCTGACCGTGCCCATCGGAGCCGTGCCCATCTCGCTGGCAAACTTTGTCATTTGCCTGACCGCATGGCTGCTGGGGCCGAAGTTCGGAACCCTGAGCGTGGTCCTCTATCTGGCGCTGGGCGCTATCGGCATTCCGGTGTTCTCCGGCTATGGTGCCGGCCTTGCCAAGCTGGCAGGCCCTACCGGTGGCTATCTGGTGGGCTATCTGCTGCTGGCCTTCATCGGCGGTATGTTCATTGAAAAGAGCAAGGGCAACCCGGTGGTCTCTGCTGTGGGTCTGGTGCTGGGCGATGCCGCCTGCTATGTGCTGGGCACGGCATGGTTCGTGTTCCAGATGCAGTGCGAGCTGGGCTACGCGCTGACCGTCTGCGTCTACCCCTTTATTGCGCTGGACTTGGGCAAGATCGTGGTGTCCTGCATCGCGGGTGCGCTGCTGCGTAAGCGCCTGACGCAGGCAGGCGTGCTGAAACTGCAGAATGCAGTTTCGGAATGATCGCTGAGCGGAAAATTATTATAGATAGAATAAGCCCGGAAGGTCTGCGGACCTTCCGGGGCTATCTCTTTATTCCTGATATCCCAAGGTGGCTGCCATGACCGCCTTGATGGTGTGCATCCGGTTCTCGGCCTCGTCAAACACGATGCTCTGGGGGCCTTCGAATACCTCGTCGGTCACCTCCATGGCGTCGCGGCCAAAGCGCTCGCCCATCTCCTTGCCCACGGTGGTCTTGTGGTCGTGGTAGGCGGGCAGGCAGTGCATAAATACTGCATCCGGGCCCGCGATATTCATCAGATCCTGATTGATCTGGTAGGGAGCCAGATCGTGGATGCGCTCGGCCCAGACTTCTACCGGTTCGCCCATGGAGACCCACACATCGGTGTACAGCACGTCTGCGCCCTTTGCAGCCTTGACGGGGTCCTCTTCAAAAGAGAGGGTAGCCCCGGTCTGGGCGGCAATGGCCTGACACTGCTCCACCAGCGCGGGGTCGGGCTGGTACTTTTTGGGGGCACAGGCGGTAAAGTGCAGGCCCATCTTGGCGCAGCCCACCATCAGGCTGTTGCCCATGTTGTAGCGGGCGTCGCCGAAGTAGACGAAATGGATGCCCTTCAGGTGGCCGAAGTGCTCCCGGATGGTGAGGAAGTCGGCCAGAATCTGAGTGGGGTGGAACTCGTTGGTCAGACCGTTCCAGACGGGAACGCCTGCATAATGGGCCAGGTCCTCGACGATCTGCTGGCCATAGCCGCGGTACTCAATGCCGTCGAACATCCGGCCCAGCACACGGGCGGTGTCCGCAATGGACTCTTTTTTGCCGATCTGGCTGCCCGACGGGTCCAGATAGGTGACTTCCATGCCCAGATCGTGGGCGGCCACTTCAAAGCTGCACCGGGTGCGGGTGGAGGTCTTCTCGAAGATCAGGGCGATGTTTTTGCCGCGCAGGGCATCGTGGCGGATGCCGGCCTTCTTCTTGGCCTTGAGGTCAGCGGCCAGATCCAGCAGCGCTTCGATCTCGGCGGGGGTGTAATCCAGCAGCTTCAGAAAGTTCCGATTTTTCAGACTCATTGCATATTTCCCTCTCTATTCATAAAAACTTGAATATTTATTCGAAATGATGCTTCTATTATATAGCAGAAGAAACCGCCGGTCAAGAGCTTTGCGCGCTCACAGCTCCAGTTCGATCTTCCGCCCGCTGGGGGTGTAGGAGGTGAGCCGGATACCGGCCTTTTTGAACATGAACCGTGCTGCAACGCTGGAATCGGAGTCGTGGTACTTGTCGCCGTAGTAGACCACCTCCGAGATGCCGGACTGGATGATGGCTTTGGCGCACTCGTTGCAGGGGAAGAGGGTCACATAGACCCGTGCACCCTTCAGGTTGTTGTGGGCGCTGTTCAGGATGGCGTTCAGCTCGGCATGGCAGACGTACATATATTTGGTGTCCAGCGGGTCGCCCTCGCGGTCCCAGGGCATGGCGTCGTCGTCGCAGCCAATGGGCATACCGTTATAGCCCAGTGACAGGATCTTGTTTTCCGGGCTGACGATGCAGGCACCCACCTGGCTGCTGGGGTCCTTGGAGCGCATGGCGGTGAGCAGGGCGATGCCCATAAAATATTCATCCCAGTTGATATAATCGGTGCGTTTCATAAAAACAGCCTCCCTTGCAAGTATGGCTTGTTCTGGTTTGACAGAACGTTGAAAATCGACTATGCTGCAAATGAAAAGGCGCTCGCGGCCGGAGCGCAAGGTAAGGATACCATAAAAAGAAAAGAAGTGCAATCGCAAAAGCACCCGCAGACGCTGAGCCTGCGGGTGCTTTTGGCATGGTTATGAGAAGGTTTGAGAGAGGTTCAACTTACTTGTTGCCCTTGTAATCCAGCGGGAGGCTGGTCCAGCGGGCGCGGAAGTGGAAGGCGGCGTCCTTCGGCTGACGCTGACGGGTGAAGATGCCCTTCTTGTTGCCGTTGGCGCGCATGATGCCCTCGGTGGTCTGGAAGTCTGCAAAGTTCCAGACCAGCTCGCCCTGCACGAAGTCGTAGCTGTCGAAGACGTTGTGGTTCATGTCGAGGTACTCGTTCTGGTACTCCTGGCTCCACATGACGCTGGGCAGCTTGTGCTCGGTGGGCATGGTGTCGGCACCGTACTCGGTGAAGATCATCGGGCGGCCGTTCAGGACCTTGGCCCAGCCGTCCATCTCCTTGCGGAATGCGGCCTCGGCATCCACGATGCCCATGCCGCCCATGACGTACCAGCCGTAGTAGCGGTTCAGGCTGATGAAGTCAGCGAACTGCTGGCCCTTGCTGTTGTGGGGCAGGCTCATCATGACGATGGCGTAGGTGCGGGGGCGCTTCTGCGGGTCAAGCTCGTGTGCCAGATCGAACAGGGTCTTGAAGTAGGCTTCGGTGCCCTCGCTGGTGCACTGGGGCTCGTTCAGGATGCTCCATGCGATGACGGAGGCGTGGTTCTTGTCGCGGTCGATCATGTCGGTCAGCGCATCCTTGTGGTTTTCCAGCAGCTGAGGCGTGGTGTCCTTCTCGAACCAGCCCACCTTCTTGCCGTTGCCCTGGTTTGCTGCCAGGAAGTTCATGGTGCTCTCCATGAAGCCGACGGCGGGGACTTCGTCGATGATGAGGAAGCCTTCCTCATCGGCCATCTGGTACAGCTCCTCCGCATAGGGGTAGTGGCTGGTGCGGAAGCAGTTGGCACCGATCCACTTCATCAGCTCGTAATCGCGCTTGACGGTGGCCAGGTCGAGGCCGCGGCCGCGGATGTCTGCATCCTCGTGCTTGCCGAAGCCGCGCAGGTAGACGGGCTTGCCGTTCAGCAGGAAGTGGCCGTTCTGGATCTCGAAGGTGCGGATGCCGACCTTCTCGGTGTACTCGTCGACGATGGCGCTGCCGTCGTGGATGCGGATGACGATGTTGTACAGGTAGGCGGCATGGACGTTCCAGAGCTTGGCGTCCTTGACGACCAGAGTACCTTCCTTGCCGGAAGCCTCAGCGACCTTGGTGGTGCCGTCGTACAGCTCCACGGTCACGTCGTGGCTGCCGTTGGTGGTGACGGTGTAATCGACCTCGGCGCCGTCCGCAGTCAGGCGGTGCTTGACGGAATAGTCCAGAACGCGCTCGGCGGGCAGGGCCATCAGCTTGACGGGGCGATGGATGCCGGCATAGTTGTAGAAGTCGAAGTAGGGGGCAGCGACCTTTTTGCCGTTGGACAGGGTAGCGGTGTTGCCGGCGGGCAGCATGTACTCGTTCAGCTCGTTGTTCAGCAGGACGCTCAGCTTGTTGTACTGGTTGTAGCGGACGATGTCGGTGACGACTGCGTCAAAGGGCAGGAAGCCGCCCTCGTGCTGTGCGACCTCGACGCCGTTCACAAAGACGCGGGCGTGGTGGGTGGCAGAGCCGAAGCGGATGGCGATGTCCTTGCCGCTCCACTCGCCGGGCACGAAGAAATCGGTCTCGTACCAGAAATCGCCGCAGTACTCGCGGGATTCCTTATCGGTGAAGAAGTCGCAAAAGGAAGCGGGCACGGGCATGGAGATGGACTCCGGCAGGCCGTTTGCCCAGTCTGCATCGACGCCCTCGCTCTTGGGGTCGAAGCGGAAGCGCCACATGCCGTCCAGGCTGACGACGCGGCGGGAAGTGGAAGCCACAGGATACAGCAGGGATTTGTTGTTCATTGCAGGAACCTCATTTCTCATCATACTAAAACATTTTGAACTACGAAATAAACCTCTCCGTCATCGCTGCGCGATGCCACCTTCCCTGATAGGGGAGGCCTTGGCAGTCCCCGCAAAGGATACGGTTTCGCCAGAGGGGCTCTCCTATCCGGAGAGCTGTCGAGCGAATGCGAGACTGAGAGGTTGATACCGCAGCTCATATCTTCTGGTATCAGTATGACAGATTTTTTGCAAAAGGAATAGAACAAATTTTTTATAAATCCAGACTTTTTTGGGGAATTTTGAACGATTCCGGGGCAGAATACCTATTATAATGCGGGCGATGCCGCGAAAACTGTTAAAATCAACTACGCCAAGGAAAATGTGGCGAAAGAGATTCCACATATTTTATGAAAAAATTGGCAAAGTGCCCAAACAATAATCGTAAAATTTTACGTTTTCACCTAAAAATTCTTCTAACGATGATTGCTAAAGATTTGTCATAATACTGATATACAAGCTGAAATGCAGTGAACCATATTTCAATGTGTTTTGCAGCAGCGTTTGGAGAACCGAATCCAAGAATCGATCTATCTAAGGAGAAACCAATGGCAAATGAGATGAAGAAAGCCGCCCCCTTCGGCATGAAGGATAAGGTCGGCTACATGTTCGGTGATTTCGGCAACGATTTCACCTTCCTGCTGTCGTCGAGCTTCCTGATGAAGTTCTACACCGACGTCATGGGCGTCAACGCCGCCATCGTTGGCATGGTGATGATGATCGCCCGTTTTGTGGATGCGTTCACCGATGTGGGCATGGGCCAGATCGTGGACCACTCCAAGCCCACCAAGGACGGCAAGTTCCGCCCCTGGATCAAGCGGATGTGCGGCCCGGTGGCCATCGCTTCCTTCCTGATCTATCAGTCCGGCCTGGCCGGGATGCCCTATGGCTTCAAGGTGGCCTGGCTGTTCATCACCTACATCCTGTGGGGCTCCATCTTCTATACCTCCATCAACATCCCCTACGGCTCCATGGCTTCCGCCGTCTCGGCAGACCCCAAGGACCGTGCAGAACTGTCCACCTGGCGCACCATCGGTTCCACGCTGGCCAACATGGTCATCGGCGTGGCCACGCCCATGGTCGCCTATGTCGTCGTGGACGGCAAGACGGTGATGTCCGGCTCCCGCATGACCATCATCGCAGGCGTCTTCTCCATCTGCGCCATCCTGTGCTATATCGTCTGCTTCAAGCTGACCCGTGAGCGTGTCGAGGTCCCCGCAAGCAGCCAGAAGGTGAGCGCTTCCGCCATCTTCAAGAGCATCTTCACCAACCGGGCGCTGCTGGGCATCATCGTGGCGGCCATCTTCGTTCTGCTGAGCCAGCTGACCGTCATGAGCCTGGCCGGTTACGTTTACCCCAACGTGTACGGCAGCGCTGCCGCACAGTCCACTGCCAGCCTGCTGGGCACGGTGGTCATGCTGATCGTCTGCGCACCCTTTGCTTCCAAGCTGGCTGCAAAGTTCGGCAAGAAGGAGCTGGCCGTGGCCTCCAGCATCTGCTCCGCTCTGGTCTGGCTGGTCTGCCTGATCTGGCGTCCGGCCAGCGTCTGGGGCTTTGTGGCCTGCTACATCCTGGCCAATATCGGCATGGGCTTCTTCAACACCATCATCTGGGCCATGATCACCGACGTCATCGACGACGCCGAGGTCCGCAGCGGCATCCGTGAGGACGGCACCATTTACTCGGTCTACTCCTTCGCCCGCAAACTGGGTCAGGCCTTCTCTTCCGGTCTGGTCGGTGCCCTGCTGGGGATCATCGGCTACACCGAAGCGACTGCGTTTGACCCCGCTGTCACCCGCGGCATCTTCAACATGGCCTGCATCGCCCCCATCATCGGCTTTGTGTGCATCGTGCTGGCGCTGGTCTTCCTCTACCCGCTGAATAAGAAGAAGGTCGAGGAGAACGTGGCGGCTCTGGCTGCGCGCCGCAACAGCAAGTAATCCTTTGTAAAACATAGAACGAAGTGCTCTGCCGTCTTTGGATGGCAGGGCACTTTTTCTGCGCTCGGCCACTTGTTTCTTGCAGAAAAATGCTGTATACTGATATATCAAATGAGATGTGAGAGATGCGATGAAACAGGAAAGGAGACGCCATGCGGGTCGATCCATTACAGGTGCTCACCAAACTGGCGGCAGCACAGAATATCCCCACCCGGCGGGTGACGCCGCCGTTCGACGGACTGGAAGAGTTCGACTACGGCCTGCGCCGCTCGCTGGACCCTCAGTTCGACTGGCAGGAGTTCGGCCGGCTGCTGCTGGAACAGACTCCGACGCAGACGCTGCTCTTCGTTGAGGGTACCTTTGAGCTGCATTTTGCCCTCTTCCGCATCCCGGACGAGGAGAACACCGTCTTCCTCGTCGGGCCATGGACCTTTGGCCCCCGCAGCGAGCAGGCCCGCAAGTGGGCCCGCCGCTACCTGGGCGAGGCCGGGGAGAATGCCGTGCAGGAATACTACAACGGCGTCAAGCTGCTGCAGGCGAACGATTTTTACATGACCATCCGGGTCCTGGTCGGGATGATGATGGGGGAGGACCTGGTCGTGAAGGAGCTGAAGGAGTTTCTGCCCTTCTGCTTCCACCCGGACGTCCGGTATTTCAACGAGCCGAAGTTCCAGAAGGATATCCCCATCTCCATGCTGGAACAGCGGTACGAATCCGAGAACCGCATCCTTGATGCCGTGTGCCGCGGTGACGACGAAGCCGCCATCGAGGCCATGCACCATCACTCCCGCTTCACCTACGGCGGGCGGTTCGAAGGCTCGCTCTACCAGCAGAAGAACATGATGATCGTCTTCAACACCCTGCTGCGCAAGGCCATCGAGCCCAGCAAGGTGCACCCCTATTATATCGACGCCATCTCCAGCAAGTACGCCCGCATCATTGAGGAGGCCGACGAGATCCCCCAGGAGATGATGTGGCAGATGGTGCGGGACTACTGCGCCTATGTCCGCCGCTACTCGCTGAAGGAGTTCTCGCCCGCCGTCCAGAAGGTGATGAACTACGTCAACCTGAATGTCTCCGAGCCGCTGACACTGAAGAGCCTGGCGGCCATGTGCTTCATCAGCCCGTCGTATCTGTCGGCGCTGTTCAAGCAGGAGACCGGCACCACCCTCATCGACTATATCAACACCCAGCGTGTGAACCGCGCGGCCCAGCTGCTGGAGCAGAACAACCACAGCATCGCCGCCGTAGCCGAAGAAGTGGGCATTCTGGACGTGAATTACTTCACCAAGATCTTCAAAAAGACCCTCGGCGTCACCCCCACCCGTTACCGCCGGGAACATAAAGAAAAATAACTGCGAAACAGCAGAATGAAAAAAAGACCCATTTTGTCCTTTTGATGCGTACAGATTATGCACCGGGGCAAAGTGGGCTTTTTTGCATCGGATAGGATTGTTGCACACCGGAACGACCTCTGTAACTATTTTGAGAGATTTCATGGACTTTTGTATGGAATTTGGACGCATGTTGCAAAATTGAAAGAAATTGTGCTTGATATCAAAAAGAAACTTGTATCCAACAAAAGCAATTGTGAAGGATGCACAAAAGATTTCTTGGATTCTTGTATTTTGCATCCACATCTTCTATTTCATCATTAATCTTCTCAAAATCTTTATAGGAAATAACAGCCTCTCCTCGGAGTACAAGTTCTCCCTGGTACGGAATCTTAAGCGGTACATTTTTAAATACTTTCGCATTGTTTGTAATGACCTCGCCGATCACTCCGTTTCCTCTTGTAACCGCCTTCACAAGTTCTCCGTTCTGATAGGTCAGAACAACAGTAAGTCCGTCCAGTTTCCAGGAAATCAAAGCCTTCTGGTTTCCCAAGAACTCTTTCAATCTTTCCACTTCTTTTGTTTTATCCAGGGAAAGCATCGGACGTTCATGACGTTCTTTCGGGAGCTCACTGAGTACTTCATATCCAACATTTACAGTCGGGCTGTTTGCCATTCTCGTGCCAAGTTTCTCCTCTAATTCAAGCAATTCATCATAGAGCTTATCATACTCATAGTTGCTCATGATCTCTGTATTATCCTGCTCATAAGAACGTCTCGCTCTGTTCAGAAGTTCCACAAGTTCTCGCATGTGATTCATTTCTTTCTGCTCATCCATCATCTGAGCCATATCAACGGAAATCGTCTCATCGGGTGCGGGGAGCACCTGCTCCTCTTCAGTTTCATCCACCTCATCCTGAAGGACATCCTCAGCAGCGATGCTGTCCTCAGACTCCTTCCGAAGAAGATTTTGAAGA
>OQWI01000327.1_pt1 | contig 21701 bp, 23 predicted proteins | sample 1691551 | NCBI WGS metagenome assembly OQWI01 (sample SAMN03418259, study PRJEB22391) | human gut metagenome | biome: human-gut; feature: organic feature; material: feces | host: Homo sapiens | place: Tanzania | collected 2013-01
ACCCTGCGGAGGTGGGGGTCGCACGTTCGAATCGTGTCAGTCTCAATTATATTTAAATTTCAGTTTATAAGGATTCAGCAAGAATGAATCCTTTTTTTGTTGACATTTAGGAAAGATGTCCGAGTGGTTTAAGGTACACCCTTGGAAGGGGTGCGTAGCAGAAATGTTACCGGGGGTTCGAATCCCCCTCTTTCCGATTTTGAGCCTAGATGCTCTGCACATTGCAGCTGGAAAACCCCGCCAGAGCGGGAACGCAGCAACGGTATTCAGTTTGCAGTGGTGCCGGAGATTATCTAGGCTCTTTTTTTACATTGAAAAGTCTTTTCCAAGGTAGATTTCTCGGGCTTCCTGCGATTTTAAGATTTCTTCCTTTCCGCCCGAAACCAGAATTGTTCCTGTGGAAATTATTATGGCGCGGTCGGTTATTTCCAAAGTGTCGCGTACATTGTGGTCTGTTATAAGAACGCCGATTCCTCTTTTTGCAAGCAGCCTTATGATTCCTTTTATATCCGCAACTGCAATCGGGTCTATTCCGGCAAAAGGCTCGTCTAAAAGCAGAAACTTCGGTTCTATTGCAAGCGAGCGCGCTATTTCAGTTCTGCGTCGTTCTCCGCCAGACAAAGTGTATGCCTGCTGTTTTCTTATGCGCCCGATGTTGAATTCTTCAATAAGCTGGTCAAGTTCCCGTTTTTTTTCGATTCGAGTTAAATCCTTGCGCGTTTCAAGAATTGCCCAGATATTTTCTTCAACTGTAAGTTTTCTAAAAACTGAAGGTTCCTGCGGAAGGTACGAAATTCCTGCTCTTGCCCTCTTGTACATCGGAAGTTGCGTTATGCATTCTTCATCAAGAAAAACATCGCCTGCCGTTGGCTTGTAAAATCCGACAATCATATAAAAAGTTGTGGTTTTTCCAGCTCCGTTTGGTCCCAAAAGTCCAAGAACTTCCCCGGTCTGCATTGAAAAATCAACGCCTTTTACAACGCTTTTTTTTCCGAATGATTTGTATAATGAAGAAACTCTTAGCGTGTTTTTATCTTTATTCTGGGATTCCATTTTGCTCCTCCGGGATTTCTTCTTTTTCTTCCTCGTTTTCGCTGCTTTCTGTTTTTGGCTCGGCGGAATTTTTTTGCTCCGGCTTGCTTGATTCCGCAGTGGAAACAGAGCCTTTTACTCTTCCTGTGAGTGTTATTTCCTGAGTTTCCATATCAAGAAGAATTACCTGCGCGCGGAAAGTGTCTCCGTTCTGCACAATCTTCGGATTTCCGCTCATCTCCAAAGTCTGCTCGTTTTTGCTGTAGATTGCATAGGCGGAAGTGCAGACATTTTTCTTTTGCGTCAAATTCACTTGAATCTGCATGATGGCGATTTCTTTTTTTTGGTCGTATTCAATAAGCTCAGCTTTTGCGTTTACTCCGTTTTCTATGTCCGAAAGCTCAACATTTTGCTCCAGAACCGCGATTTTTGTCTGCCTGTCGTATTTCATTCTTTCGCAGGTAAAATCCATTTTGCTTTCTGTGTTTTTTCCTATAACATTTCCGCTTGCTGTTATCCGCCTGAAATTTTTTCCGGAAAGTTCTATTGTTTCCGCAGAAATTTCCATGCTTTCAGTTTTTACTTTTGCGTTGCCTTTTAGAATTGTTGTGCTGTTTTTGCTTCCGGCTTTTCCTGTCATTGAATCCGCACTGAACGTTATCTGCTCCGTGTTTGCCGTAATAGAAAAAATCAGCAATATTATATAGAACAAAATAAATTTTTTACTCTTCACTGAAATCTTCTCCGTTTGATTCATTGTCGTCAGTTGTAATTGTTCCTGTTACAGGATTTGCAAACTCAAAGCTTTTTGACGCGCCGCTCGCAGAAAATCCGCTTCCCTGAATTTCAATGTCGCTTCTGGTGAGCTTTACATTTCCGTCTTTTGTGGAAACCATCTGCTTTGTTTCTGAATTCCATTTTAGGCTTTCCGCGTTTATCTTGAAATTCTGCTCTATGTTGTCTATGAAAATTTCGTTGAACAGCGTGTAGATTTTTGTGTCGCCGTTGATTCCAAGCAAAGCGCAATATCCTTCAGTTAAAAGGTCGCCGCCTGAATTCCAAGTTTTAAATCTTGCATTTTTTGCATAAGTTGAACTGTCCTTGTACTGCTCAAGAGTCTGCGCCTGAATTTGTGTTGAAAGTTTGTTATCTTCGTATTTTTTATAGTCGGCGTCTTTAAATTCAAGTTCCGGGGAAGAATCTGTTCCGCTGGGATTTTCATCGTATTTTAAAGAACAGGAGGAAAATGCAAGTAGCAAAAGTAAAAGAACGGCTTTGGACATTTTGTGTTTACAGAACTTCGATTATTTCAGGCTTGCCGGGGATTGGAACTTTCCGTGTAACTGCAAAAACTAGTGTGGAAGACAAAAGAAGAAATAAAAGCACAAACACAGCTTTTCCGTCGTTTGAAATCGATTTGCCAAAAAAACTCATTATAGGCGAGGCTGAAAAATATCCTGCGATTGCGCATAAAAACGGAATAAAAAGCGAAACGATTCCCTGAGCTGCCTGCACTTTTTTGTTCGCTCCGATGATTACAATAGAGCCGCTTGAAATTTTCATGTTCTGCGGATTTGCAATTTCAAATGCATGGTTTCGTTTGGCACATCCGGCTGAGCAGCTTGTGCATTCTTCTTTTTCAAATCTTGCGGCAAGAATTTTGTTTTCAGTTATCGACATTATAAGAGCTTTTTCGGTCATGTTTTCCTTCTTGACGGATTTTATTCAGCTTTTTTTATTGATTCAAGCATCCTATTGCATTCCTGGACGCCGGCTTGGTTGTTCAGTTCTTGGTAAGTGTCGCGCAGGTTGAACAGGGCATCGTAATAATGCGGACTAAGCGAAACCGCATGCTCAAAAAATTCTGCGGCTTCCAAATAATCTCCCTGCTGAAATCTTATGACTCCGCTTGTGTTCCAGTAATGAGGATTCACTGGATTTAGCTCAAGGCCTTTTGCGCAGTACAAAATTGCCTCATCGAATGTCTTTGCGGAAACACAAAATGAAGCAAGGCTGTCCAATGTGTCTTCATCGTAGGGATTTATTCTATAAGCGTGTTCCATTGCGGCTTTTGCAAGTGAAATGTTTCCTGCGTCATGGTAAGTAAGTCCCAGATTGAACCATAAAAGATAATTTGAATTTTCTACAGTTATTGCGCGCTTTAAGCAGGCAATAGCATCCTCGTATTCACCTTTTGAGGCAAGATGAACTGCCTGATTATTTAGTTTTTCGCTGTTTTCAAGCATCTTTGTTTTCTGCTCCCATAAGTTCTTTTGGAATCATCGAAATAAAAAGCTCTTTTATAAGAATCGCATCCTCGTTGTCTTTTCCGAAAAGCTTAATAAAAGAGTTTCCGCCGTTAAAAATAAGCTCGATTCCTTTTTTCTTTGCTATTTCAATAGAAGAATTTTGCTCCATAAGGGTGATTGCTTTTTCCACAGCCGGACTTTCAATTCCTTCTTTTGAAGCCTGAATAAAGCACTGGCTAAGCTCCTGAGTTTTTTGCGGATTTTTCTTGTTCTGCTCAAAAAATGTAAGGACTGGAAGCGATTTTTTGCCCTCAACGATGTCGTCGCCACGCTTTTTTCCGGGATTTCCTGTTGTAAGATTTATAACATCGTCAATAATCTGGAATCCGGCTCCAATTTCAGAAGCTATAATTCCGGCTTTTTTTACAGTTTCTTCGTCTGCGTTGGAAGCAAGAGTTCCTGTCTTTGCGGCAAGAGAAGCCAATGTTCCGGTTTTGCCTTTTACCATTTTAAGATATTCCTGTACGGAAGGAACTTTTGTATTGTCCCTATGCCAAGCTATGTCCATTGCCTGCCCTAAATGAAGCCGTCTAAGCTCCATAAGATAGTTGCTGTAAAGCCTATTTTTAAGCTCTATAGAGCAATCTAATTTCTCTATGCAGAGCGGGGCTTCAAAATATAGCCATGAGCCTGCGTTTATTGCAGTGTCGATTCCATAAGTTATGTATGCGGCTGGTTTTCCGCGGCGGACAGGAGAACTGTCTTCAATATCGTCATGGATAAGGCTTGCAGTATGCACAAATTCAACAAGAGGAGCGAGCAAATATGCTGCTTCCTGCGATTTTTCTTTATTTTTGGCACAAGCACGCGCGCATAAAACCAAAAGTAACGGCCGCCATCTTTTTCCGCCCAAATCCACCAAAGAGCGAGTTGTTTCTATAAGCGGAAAAATGTGCTTGGAGTCTATGTTTTCGTTTCCAAATGAAAATTTTTTCCATTCGCTGTTTGCTTCAAGCGGAAGAAAGTTTTTTATAGAAGACTCAATCTGTTCCAAATGCGCCAAAAAATGCTTATTCATAGAATACAATAATAACTGAGGTTGCTTCAAAAGTCTATGGCTATTTGGAAATAGGAAAAGGAATTAAGATACTCCGGGCAAGCCGGAGCATGACATAATTTTAGACCTAGAATGAAATCAGTTTTAGTAAGTATAAGAAAAGTCTTCTATGCGGGAAAGCTCGTTTACCGTTGTTCCGAATTTTTCTGCGACATCGTAGTAGCTTATTCTTACAGGATTTCCCAATGCGTCATTCTTGTAAATGCGGCGTTCTTTGATTTTTCCGTTTTCGTAAACCTGAATTTCTGTAAGGAAGTCGTTTGCGTCATAGCGGAAAGCAACTTTGTTTGTGCAGTTTCCTTCCTCGTCAAAAGTTTCTATTGCGGAGATTTTTTTTGATTCTGTAAATGAATAGCTTCTTGAAAGGCTGAATGTTCCGTCTCCGTTGTATTCGGTTTCCTGAACAGGAATTCCGTCGTCATCCAAAGTCTGGATTATGCGCATATAGAGTTTTCCGTCTTTGTCGTAGTTGCTTTGTGTAACTTTTTTGCCTTCATATTTATAAATTGTCTTTGAGCTAAGGTTGCCTGAGTCACTTTCTGTAACTGTGTACGACTTGATTTTTGAGTCAACGCCGTATTCGTATTCAGTCTTAAGTTCGGCTGAAGAGGCAATATCTGAATAGGTAAAGCCTGCAAGTTTTTTTGCATCGTAAACGTATGTAGTTTTTGTTATAAGCTCGTCTTTTGCGTTCAAAAGTGAAAATTCTGTTTCAAGTCCTTTACTGAATTTGTGAATTTCTTTTTCTGAAACAGAGCGGAAATATTCACCGAACTTAGAAGTTACAGAATAATTTGTCTTTGTGTAGGAAGAAACATTTCCGGCTGGAGTGAATCCAGTTGAAAAATTGTCGGCAAAAGCAGAAAATGCTGAAAGTACAGCAATAGCGAAAAAAGCGGTTTTTTTCATAAGTCCCCCAAGTGTTAAAAGTGTAAATTTATCTTCTTCATTATCGACTAAAAAACGAAAAATTTTTATAGTAAATACATGGATTTTTTTGAGCTTAAGGCTTTTGTTTCCGTGGCGAAGAATCTGCATTTTGCTCGTGCCGCAAATGAAATCAATTTAAGTCCTTCCGCATTAAGCCGGCTTATTTCAAGGCTGGAAGAAGAGACAGGCGCGGAGCTTTTTGACAGAAGAAGCAAGGATATATTTCTTACAGAAAAAGGTAGGAAATTTCTTGGATTTGCTTCAAAGTGTGTGGAAGAAAAAGAGAATCTTGTAAATGAATTTTCGCAGATAAAGGACAGTGTTTGTGGAACTCTTCATGTTTATGCTAGCGTTACAGCGTGCTACACGATAATGCCTCCGTTCATAAAGAAGCTTTCTGCAAAGTATCCGGCGGTTCATCTTTCCGTGGAAACAGGAGATCCTGCCGGGGCTGTGAGCGCGGTAAGGGAAGGTAGGGCTGAACTTGCGGTTGCGGCGATTCCAGATGAACGGTCTGCTTTTTTTGACTGCATTTCCGTGTGCCGAAGTCCTCTTGTGTTTGCCGCCGCTTTGAACGGTCCTTATGTTGACGTGCAGGGAAGTCCGCAGGACATAGTTTCCACAGTGCCTTTGATTTTGCCCAAAGCCGGACTTGCTCGCAAAAGATTCGATTCCTGGATAAAAAGCCGAAATGTTCATCCGGAGGTTGCCGCGGAAACAGAAGGAAACGAAGCTGTAATGGCTCTTGCCGCTCTTGGACTTGGAATAGGACTTGTTCCGAAGATTGTCCTTGAAAACGGACCGTACAAAGAAGGCTTTGTGTCGCATAACGCAGGAAACGCGCTGGGATTTTATGACATAGGTTTTATTCAAAAGGCAAAAATTACAGGAAGTGAAAGCGCAAGAAAAATCCGCATTGCAGTAAATGAAATATTGCATTCGCAGGCATAGTTTATAAATTTGGAGAATACTTATGGAAAAAGATTTGATTCGCATTGATAAATGCCAGGTAAGAAAAGGCGGCTCTGTTTTAATTCCGCGGATTGACTGGACAATGAAAGAGGGCGAAGCCTGGCTTGTTACAGGTCCTAACGGCGGCGGAAAGGCTGACTTTATAAAAGCGTTGTATGGCTCTTTGGAATTCTATCCGGAACAGGGAGGCTCGTTCTATTCTGAATTTGCAAAAAGCACGGCTGTAGTTTCACTTGAAGAAGCCGCAAAATTAATAGAAGAAGAACGAGAGAGGGACGAAAGCGAATACTTGGACAAAATAGACATAGGAAGAACCGGCCGTGAATATATTTACGAAGTGATTGGCGGTGCAAAAAATAAATCAGAGCCTCTTGCAAAGGACGCATATAAGCTTGAAACATTTCCGCAGGTAAAACTTTGCGGCGTGGAAAAAATTCTTGACCGCGGACTTCGCTTTATGTCTACCGGGGAAATAAGGCGCACGCTTTTGTGCCGTTCACTTTTGTCTGGAGCCAAACTGCTTGTCTTGAGCGATCCTTTTGCGGGGCTTGATGCCGAATCACGTTCAATTCTAATGGAATTTTTCAACATGATTTTAAAGCGGCAGACTGAAAATTCCGGAACAGATTTTCCGCGCATAATTTTGTGCATGGAGCGGTTTACTGAAATTCCTGAAAAAATAACCCGCGTGCTTGAGTTTTCAGATAAAAAAATTTCCTTCTGCGCAAGCCGTTCTGAATACGAAAATCTCCTTGAAGCTAGAAACGCAGAAAAAAAATCAGTCCGCGAAAAAGAAAGGCAGGAATTTCTTTGCGAGCTAAAAAGAATCCGCAGTGAAAGCAACGCCGCCTTGGAAACAGAGGAATTTTCCGAAGTGCCGGAAAGTCTCATAAAATTCGAGGATGTGAATGTTGGCTGGGACGACCACAAGGTTCTTGTAAACTTAAACTGGGAGGTTAAAAAAGGTGAGCATTTTCTTGTAAGAGGACCAAACGGCTCTGGAAAAACCACAATCATGGAACTTATAACGGGCGACAATATGCAAGTGTTCCGCGAAAAAGTCTACTTGTTTGGAAGCCGGCGCGGTTCAGGCGAATCAATTTGGGACATAAAAAAACATCTTGGAATTGTAAGCTACAGGCTTCATGTGGAATACAGAATGGTCGGTGGAACTGATTTGCAGAGTGTGATTGTAAGCGGATTCAAAGACAGCATTGGACTTTACGAGCCTGCCACGGATTTTGAACTTGCAATGGCAAATGCTTGGCTTAAACTTGCAGGATTTTCCGGTCGCGAAAAGGAATCGTTTGGCTCTTTAAGCTACGGAGAGCAGCGCGCAATTCTGATTCTTAGAGCCGCAGTAAAGTCGCCTCGTGTTCTTATTTTGGATGAGCCTTGCCACGGACTTGACGAAAACTACCGCGGAAAAATCCTAGACCTTCTTGAAACCGTTGCGGAAACAGGAACAACAACGCTCCTGCATGTAACCCACGAGCCTTCAGAAGTCCTTGCCTGCGAAAAAAACATACTAGAGCTTTGCCCCGGCCAATCCCCAATGTATAAGATTTTGCATAAATAGCCCAAACTTCGAGTTTTATGATTTTATGTCATTATCGGGCTTGACCCTGCGATGTTTCTGAAAGAAACTCGGTTGATAATCTATTGAAAATTTTTAACAGATTCCTGACCGAGTTTACTGCGTAAACATCGCAGTGTCGCAGCACGGGAATGACACTTAAATTACTGTTCTTATCAAAACTCGAAATTCAGGCTAAATAGGAAAACTGAAATTGTCATTGCCGTACTTGATACTGCAATGTTTTGCTTGTCAAAATAGTCTTTGCAAGGGGGTGTTACAAGCACATAACAGTAGGGCTGCCGTGTGCTTATAATCATCGTAGTAAAATGTTTTCTATTCCTCATCTGAAGAATCAGATGAAGTAAAGTCAGTTATATATGAAATGACTCCGCTTATAGAAAGGCTTTTGAAGTCTAGGTTGTTTAGTTCTGTAACATTGCTTATTGCAAAGTCATAAAGATTTACTGTAACAACTCTGTCGTGCTGGAACATATTTCCGTTCTTTTTGTTTTTGTAGTCTGGAAGTATTATGTTTGCACCGCAGTCCGCAATTGCAAGTTCTTTTGGTTTTATCGCAACGAAACGTTCTGCGCCATAAAATTTCTTTGAACTTTCTGAAAGTTTTGGAATATATGCCTTTATTGAGTTTATTTGATAGATTGCATTTGTATTATTGTAGAGATTATTGCTGTCGTTATTCAGTTTTGAGCTGATTGTTCTTGCGGAATTTGTCCAGCCCAAGATGTCTTCTACTTCAAACCCTGAATCTGTGCCTAAAATCTTTAAAATTGCTCCGCGGCTTTTTACAGTATCGCCATCATTTATTGTATGACCAGTGAGTTTTTCTATATCTGAAATCAGCACATAAATATAACCGTCATACAAAATAGCTATGTCGTTGATTGTGCCTGCAACGCCCATTTGCTCTGTGGACTGCGCCGTTCCTTTTGCTGTGATTGAAAAGCCTGAATCATTGCTGCCCGTGATTGTTCCACGCTGAAGGTACGATGTGCCGCTGTTCGTGTATGCAATGTAAATGTCGCTGCCCTGAATTGCAAAAGCCGTGTAAGTTGCCCCGGAAACAGAAAATCCTGTGGAAGTTGCAAATGTAGGGTAGTCTTGAATACTTGAAAATTTGGTTGATGGATTTTCTATTTTAAGGAATTTTAGGGTATTGTTAGTGGTTGCATAATGACCTATCCACAAAGCGTCTGTTGTTTCATCGTAATAGAAAGGATCTATTACAGGCGTGTCATCTTGATATGTTATTTTAAAATAAGTTTGATCACCATTAGTTTTTTGAATGCTAGTGTAATCAGAGATTGTCATACCTCCGCCGTCGGCAGTATTATTGCTCTTAAAGTATTGATAAACAGCTCCATTTTTGTCTTCTGTATATCCAGCAATGACACTGTTGTTTCCAGTTATAATTTGGTCATTTATCTCAGAGGTTGAGTCTGCGTAATAATATTTGTTTGTATTGTTATTGTAATAGAATAAAAGATAATTTGTTTCGTATATTTCGCCGCCGTTTGTAAGTATCATTAAAATTGTTTTTTCTGCGGTTTCGCCGGCTACGACTTTTACTTCTATGCTTCCGCTTCCTATGCGTATTCCGTCTGAATCAAACGCTTCGGCTTTTACTGTGTATGTGGTAGGCTCAAGCTCATCAAATGTAATTACCCCCCCCCAATTCCGCGGTCTGCGAGTCGATAACTTCTTTGTCAAGGATTATGCTTACTTTGTAAGAACTTGCGTTGCTCTTGTTGAAAGTGTAAAGCCCGCGCTCCTCTCCCGGAACTGTTATTCGTATTGCGCCTTCTTTTCCGTTTGAGCTGTTCATGTTCATGCAAGATACAAGAGCAAGGATTAGTACCGGCAAAAATGCAAATGAAAATTTCTTAATGTTCATAAAATCCTCCTAGGTTTAATTTTGGGTTTTATATTTCACTGCTGAACGGTTCGGCGTGAACACATTTCATGTTTTTTTCAAGTTGCTCTGTGGAACTTGCACCAACCAGCACGCTTGTTACACCTTTCTGGCTAAGAATCCAGGACAAAGCCATTTCTGCAAGAGTTTCATTGCGTTTGCCTGCCTGCTCATTCCATGCCTTTAGTTTTTTCAGAAGTTCTGGAGTCAAGTCCTTGCTTTTTAGAAAATGTTCCTTTGCCATTCTGCTGTCAGAAGGAATTCCGTTAAGGTAGCGGTCTGTAAGCAAGCCTTGCGCCAGTGGAGAAAATGAAATGAATCCAATTCCATGCTCGGCGCAGTAGTCAAGAATGCCTTCCTCTTGCGGAGAGCGGTCAAGAAGATTCAGCCTGCCCTGATAAATAAGAAGCGGAACATCCCGTTCGCGAAGATATTTGTCGGCGAATTTCAATGCTTCAAGCGGCCAGCGGCTTAAACCCAGATAAAGGGCTTTTCCTTGCTTTACAATATCCGCCATTGCCTGCAAAGTTTCTTCCAAAGGTGTGTCCGGATCGTAGCGGTGGCTGTAGAATAAGTCTACATATTCAAGATTCATGCGCTTTAAGCTTTGGTCAAGGCTTGCTGTAAGATACTTGCGCGAACCCCAGTTTCCGTAAGGCCCCTCCCACATATCATAGCCGGCTTTTGTTGAAATAAAAAGTTCATCGCGGTAAGGTCGAAAGTCGTCTTTTATGAGACTGCCCATTGTTTCTTCTGCGCTGCCATAAGGAGGACCGTAGTTGTTTGCAAGGTCAAAATGATTTATTCCGTGGTCAAACGCAAAGTGTGTGATTTTCCGGCTGCGTTCATAAGAGTCGTTTCCGCCGAAGTTGTGCCAAAACCCTAGGCTTACTTTGGGCAAGAGAATTCCGCTTTTTCCGCATCGATTGTATAAAGCTTGGGAGTCATCATAGCGACGGGTGTCTGCTGTATAGATTCCTTTTAAGTCCATGCGCATCTCCTTTTATACATTATAATGAGTTGTTCTGGAATTTCCACTTTTTTGCGTGTTTTTTGCAGATTTTATAAAAAAAAGCTGCCCTTTGAAGTTTTCTTCACTTGGACAGCTTGTATAAAGTAAAAGATTTTAAGCTAGCTTAGCAGATTACAACAGAATTATCTGTGTGTGAGAATGGAGCAGGAATGTACTTGTCCGCCGCCCAGTCATTTTCCCAGTGCTTTCCGTCAAGAAGATAGCGGAACTGATATTCTTTTCCGGCTTCAAGAGGAATTTTTACAGAGAAAGAACCGTCTTTGCCTTTTTTCAACGGAGTTTCTGTGCTGCTCCAGCTGTTAAAGTCTCCTGCGATTGAAACTTTTTCTGCGCCGTGTGCTGCTTCCTGAGAAACAGAAAAAGTTACGTTACAAGTTTTCTTGTCTTTGGAATAAGACTTTTTCAGTGACATTTCATGTCTCCTTATTATAAAAACAATTTGATAAAAACAACAATTGCCGGATAGAAAATAACGCATATATATGCATTGTTTCCGCTCCTTTGCTATATTCATATATTATATAATATTTCAAATGTAATCAAGGGCATATATAAAAACGTTTCGATTTATGGGGGGGGAAGATTAAAATTCAGAGTAAAAGAGAAAAGGAATTTGTTTTTTATTGTGATGTACGTTATAATGTACATAAATGGAGGTTCGTATGAATGCAATTACAGCGACAAAAGCAAGGGCAAATCTTTTTAAAATAATGGCGTTTGTTAATGACAATTCACAGCCTTTGACTCTCACAAATTCAAAAGGAAAAAATGCGGTTCTCATAGGAGAAGACGACTGGAATGCAATTCAAGAAACAATGTACTTGAATTCTGTTTCGGGAATGGCAGAGTCATTGATAAAGGGAAAAAATACTCCCTTAGAAGATTGTCTTTCTGAAAATGAAGTTGAGTGGTAACAATGTATCTCATAAAATATGACAGACAAGCGGCAAAAGATATAAAGAATCTAAAATCAGCAAAACTTGATGTCAAGGCAAAATCTTTAATTGAAATTTTACGAAAAAATCCGCTTGAGCCGCCTTACGAAGAACTTGTTGGAAATTTATCAGGACTGTATTCACGACGAATTAATATTCAGCATAGATTAGTCTGTGAAATTTTTAACGAGGAAGTTACATTTGACAATGTGAAGTACGAAGGAACAGTAAAAGTAATCCGTATGTGGACAAATTACGAAAAAGTGAAGTAAAGTTTATTTGACAAGGAATAATAAATGAAAAAGAAAATTATTGTATTTATACTTTTTGAGCTAATTTTCAGCCTGTTTGCAAAAGAGCAAATAGGAATCTGCAATAAAAATGTCTATAATATTGGCATTATTCAAAACAATATTCCGGTATGCTTTTATTACGAAGATAACCAAGGCTTAATATCAGTAGTAAAAAAGTATTACGTTAGAATTGGAAATACTGATTTTGGTCCGTATGATTCAATTGATTCTTGGTTATTTACTTCTGATAAAATAATATATACTGCAAGAATTGACAATGAAGCTTGTTTGTTTATGAACGGTGCTTGTTTAGAGCGTTACAAAAGCATAAGTAACTTTTTTATTGCTGATGATAAAGAAACATTGAGCTATGCTTTTGAAGCTGATTCAGGGGTTTATCTAAAATGTAAAGATAAAGAAATTGGTCCATTTGAGCAATTAAAGTATTTTCTTGTTTCAAATGATAAAATTATATCTTACGTGGTAAAAGAAAAGTTTAAATTTTACATATATACTGAACAAAATAAATACGGTCCATTTGATGATGTAACTGACTGTAAATATCAACAAGAAGAATCTTATGCATATATAGTTGAAAAGAACAAAAAGGAATATGTATATACTAAAGATGGTTTATTAGCAGGACCTTTCGATAATTTATATATTAGAAATTATTCTTCTGATGGAAAAAAATTAGCTTATGAAGCTCATGATCATAATAAAAATAACATAAATGAAACTTTGTGGGTTAATAAAGATAAAATTGCAGAAGGAGTATTCATATCAGATGTTGATTTTGTAAATGATAAACTTCTTTACAGTGTTTGCACAAGAGAGGAAAGTTATATTTGTTTTGGAAATAAAAAATATGGTCCGTTTGCTCAAGTAGGAGCTGTTGCTAGTTCTCCTGATAAAAGTACAATTGCTTTTTCTTATTCACATGATTATTCTCCGGATGCAAAATTTTATTTAAGCGTTGGAAATGAGAAAGCCGGTCCTTATGAATATTGTTATCAGATAACTTTTTCACCAAATGGAAAAAAAATTGCTTATGTAATAAAGAAAAGTGGTCAATATTATTTGGTTTGTAATCAAAATCAATACGGACCTTATGAATCTATAAATGATATTGCTTTTTCAGAAGATGGAAATTCCTATGCATATATAACATCAACAGAATATTTTAAAGATTATATTTTACATATAGGTGATTTTCAAACGGAGATTTATGATTTCATAATTGACTTAAAGTTTTACAATAATAATTTGACATATACAGCTGTGAAGAATGGACTTTATTATAATATGATTGTTCTTGATGATAAAGAGTTTGTTGGAAAATATGTCAATGGAAATTTTATATACATAAAAGATGGAAAAATTATAAAAGAATAACCTCTTATAAATTGCCATTTAATACTGTACTAAATGCCTCCTTATTAGTGCGCTCATCAACACCCATTTAGTGCAGTAATTGCCTCATTGTTAGAGCACTAATCGGCACCTTATTACTGTAATTTTAGAAGCTAAAGGTGAAAAAAAATTTCCCTTGCTTGTTTTTGTGCTTTTGATTATATTGTTTTGAACAAATTATCCGCTGATTTATCCAAATTGCAGGCGGAACAGTTTTCTTGTGGAACTGAAACTTGCTAAACAGGAGGCTCTAAAAATGAGCGCTGTCTTATCGAAAAATCATTATTTATTTACTTCGGAATCCGTGGGGGAAGGTCACCCGGACAAAGTTTGCGACCAGATTTCAGATGGAATTCTTGATGAATGTCTGCGTCAGGATCCAGAAAGCCATGTTGCCTGCGAAACTTTTGCATCCCAGGCTCTTATTCTTGTAGGCGGCGAGCTGTCTACGAATGCTTATGTTGATGTTCAGAAAGTGGCGCATGATGTTGTTCAGAGAATCGGCTACACAAATCCAGACTACGGCTTGGACTGCAATTCCATGGCTGTTCTTAATATGATTCATTCCCAGTCGTCGGATATAAATCAGGGAGTTGTTGGAAAAGGCCTTGATGAATTCAAAGGTCAGCAGGGCGCGGGAGATCAGGGAATGATGTTCGGCTTTGCCTGCAAGGAAACGCCTGAGCTTATGCCCGCTCCTATTATGTTTGCCCACAAGCTTATGAGAAAATCCGCAGAGCTAAGAAAAAGCGGCGAAGTCAAATGGATGCGCCCGGATTCAAAAAGCCAGGTTACAATTGAATATGAAGGCCACCGTCCTGTAAGAATTGACACTGTTGTTATAAGCCAGCAGCACGATGCGGGAATCAGCTATGACGAAATAAAATCCACTGTAATGGAAAAAATAATAAAGCCAGTTCTTGAGCCTGCAGGGCTTTTGGATTCCAGCACAAAGTATTTTATAAATCCTACAGGCCAGTTTATAATCGGCGGTCCTGTTGGAGACACTGGTCTTACAGGCAGAAAAATAATTGTTGATACTTACGGCGGAATGGGACGGCACGGCGGCGGAGCTTTCAGCGGAAAAGATCCTAGCAAGGTTGACCGTTCTGGAGCATACATGGCGCGCTACATTGCCAAGAACATTGTTGCCGCGGATTTGGCGGAACGATGCGAAGTTCAGCTTGCTTATGCGATTGGAGTTCCGTTCCCTGTTTCTGTTCTAGTTGAAACTTTTGGAACTGGAATTCTTCCCGACTGCCAGATTGCGGATGCTGTAAAAAAAGTTTTCGACTGCACTCCAGCTGGAATAACAAAAACGTTCAACCTTAAGCGTCCTATTTATTCCAAGACAGCTTCTTATGGTCATTTTGGAAATTCAGAATTTCCGTGGGAACAGACAGACAAAGCCGCTCTCCTAAAGAAAGAGTTCTAACTTGAAACTTTTAACTCCGCAGCAGATTTCGCAAGTCTTTCTGCGGTTTCAAAAATTGAATCCGTCTCCAGAAACCGAGCTTGTTGCTCCGAACGCTTTTTGTCTTTTGGTGAGCGTGGTTCTTTCCGCGCAGACTACGGACAAAGCCGTGAACAAAGCAACCGAGCCGCTTTATAAAGTCGCTTATACGCCGGAACTTATGCTTGCTCTTGGTGAAGAAAAAATAAAAGGCTTTATAAAATCAATCGGGCTTTACAAGAATAAGGCAAAGCATGTTGCGGGCTTGAGCAAAATGCTTGTGGAAAAATTCAATTCGCAAGTTCCAGACAACAGGAAAGACTTGGAATCTTTACCGGGCGTGGGAAGAAAAACCGCGAACGTTATTCTGAATGTTGTCTACCACAAGCCCACAATGCCGGTGGACACTCATCTGCTTAGAATCTGTCCCAAGATTGGACTTGCCCAAGGCTCAACGCCACTTGAAGTTGAACGTTCCCTGCTTGAGCGCATTCCCTCTGAATTTATGATGCACGCCCATCACTGGCTTATCTTGCACGGCCGCTATATTTGCACAGCGCGAAATCCCAAGTGCGCGGAATGCCCGATAAACGACTTGTGTCTTCACAATGAAAACTTTACCAAGTAAGTCCGATTCCTGCTGTGTAAGTGCCGAACTTTTGTGTTTTCTCGTCTTTTACAGAAGTGTTTACGTTGCTGCTCCAGTTGTAACTGTACTCAAGGTTCAGCATGAATTTTCCAAGCTTAAAATCTATGCCGGTTCCGGTTTTAAATACAACGTGGTCGTCGGTGCGCGCATAAATTGAAGTCTGACCGTAAGGACGCAAGTGAGTTCCAAGGTTCAAGTTTAATCCGAAGATTCCGCCGAAAGAATAGACAGGAACATTTTTGTTAAGCGAAGGCAAATCTATTCCGGCTGAAATTCCAGCAAAGATAAATTTCCCAAGTCCTAGCGTAAGGGTTCCGTACATATTGTCGAGCTTGTAAGAAGTGAAGTCCGTGCTTGAAAAATCGATGTTATCTGTGGAAGTTTCCGCGCTTACGTAAAATGCCCGCCTTCCTTTTTGTTCCCTGAATATTATGTCTTTTTTCTTTGCTTTTTCCGTGGAAGCGTTTTTGCTTTCGTCCTTGAGAAGTCTTTTTATGCGGGCGTTGTTTTTTTCAATCTGCTTTTCTGTCCTGAATTCCTTTTCTTCCGAGAATGTAAAAAAATACTTGCTTTTTGTTTCATCGATTGTGATTATTGCCCGCGGACGTTTTGAATTCTTGTAGATTTTTAGCGCGACCGGCTCAAATCTGTATTCGCTTGCTCCCTGCCAGTGCGTGAGTTTAAATGTAAGTTCCGCATAAAAAAATTTTTCTCCTGCGCGGATTCTGGTTTCGTAGTCGTTTATGTAATATTCGTAGTCGCGCCGCTGATATTCAGTCATTTCAGGCTCTGGAACGTATTTTTTTTCCATTGCGTCTGAATACATTATGTCCACGCTGCGCTCATAGTTTATTTTTCCTCCGAAGAAAAGCCCATGAATTTCTGTGGGCCATTTTGTTTCAACAAGGCTGTATTCTCCTATGGAAAAATCCATCGCGCCGCTAAGCGAGTTTACTGTGTATTCGTCTCCTTCAAGAACCTGATAAAGAAGATTGAGCGCATCCATTTCCTCGTCAGAAAAAAATCCGTTTGGACTTGAACTTAGAATTCCGCTTTTGAATTCTTCAATTGCCGTAAGCCTGTCCTGCGCATCCTTTAATGTGGCGGAAAAAATCCTTGCGGAAAATATTAAAACTACGGCAAGTCCCAAAAGTCTTTTCATTTGTCCAAAACCTTGCGCCATTATAGTGCATTGTGCGTTTTTTTTCCTAGTGGAACTTTCGGCGGAATGTTAAATTTGCATAAATATGCAGGAATGGATTATATCCCTCAAGAATATTATATTCCGGACAAAAATAAAATTTTCCTGAGGCTATCTGTTATTTTGTTTTTACGAAATGTATTCTGTTCAAAATGCGCAAAATTCGCTAGAATAATTATATGTGTGGAATTGTAGGATATATCGGCAATAAAAATGCTACACCGGTTTTGGTGAATGCGCTTAAGAAACTTGAGTACCGCGGATATGACAGCGCGGGAATCGCAGTGTTTAACGGCCAGGATATTTTGGTGCGCAAGGTGAAAGGCGCGCTAAAGGCTCTTGAAGAAAAAATCGCGAAGGAAACAATTGAGGGCTCTCTTGGAATCGGGCATACAAGATGGGCGACTCACGGCGAGCCTAGCGACATAAATGCACATCCGCATCTTAACGAAAGCGGAACAATTGCTGTTGTTCACAACGGAATCATTGAAAACTTTGCAAAGCTCAAGGCATGGCTTCAGAGTGAAGGCGTTGTGTTCAAGAGCGATACAGATACAGAAGTAATTGCTCATCTTATAAACTATTACTATGAAGATTCACTGGATATTTTTGAAGCTGTAAAGGCGACTGTAAACCGCTTGGAAGGCAGCTATGCTCTTGGAGTTCTGTGCAAAGACTTTCCAGATAGAGTCATTGCCGCAAGAAAGGAATGTCCGCTTATCGTAGGACTTGGAAAGGATGAAAACTTCATTGCAAGCGATGTTCCTGCTGTTCTTGAGTACACCCGCGATGTCTACTTCCTTGACCAGAAAGAAATCGCAGTGCTTTATAAAGACCATGTTGACCTTTTTGACGAGGACGGAAACCGCATAATAAAGCAGCCGTTCCATGTTGACTGGGATATTTCTTCCGCGGAAAAAGGCGGCTACGAGCATTTTATGCTAAAAGAAATCCACGAGCAGCCAAAAGTTCTTACAGACACAATGAGGCCGCGTCTTGTTTTTGAAGGCGGAGTTCCTGTTGACATAAAGTTTGACGAGCTTTGCTTTGACGAAAAATGGAAGGAAGCCAAGCGCATTGTTATTGTAGCCTGCGGAACAGCGTATCATGCCGGAGTTGTGGCAAAGTATGTTTTTGAGCAGCTTGCGCGTGTTCCTGTTGTGGTCGATGTTGCAAGCGAATTCCGCTACAGAAATCCTATTCTATGCAAAGACGATATTTTTATTGTAATAAGCCAGTCCGGGGAAACCGCCGACACTTTGGCTGCGTTGCGTCTTGCCAAGCAGAACGGTGTTCACGTTACGGCGATTACAAACTGCGTGGGTTCAACTGTAAGCCGCGAAGCTGATGATGTTGTTTATACTTGGGCAGGCCCTGAAATTGCGGTTGCTTCAACCAAGGCGTACACAACTCAGCTTATGTGCCTTTGCATGCTTGCCTTGAAATCCGCATTTATAAAAGAAACGATTTCCGCTTCTGACTATAAAAAATATCTTTGCGAGTTGAATTCTATTCCAGAGAAAGTTCAGCAGATTCTTGAAGACAAGGCTTCTATCCAGAGATTTGTTTCCAAGAACTACAACAAGCAGAAGGTGTTTTTTATTGGCCGCCAGTATGACAGCGCGACAAGTCTTGAGTGCGCTCTTAAACTTAAGGAAGTAAGCTATATGCACAGCGAGGCTTTTGCGGCAGGCGAGCTTAAGCACGGACCGATTGCGCTTATAGACACGGACACTCTTGTTGTTGCGACTGCTACAGTTCCTGAGCTTTACGAAAAACTTGCAAGCAATATTATTGAAGTTAAGAGCCGCGGTGCTTCTACTTTTGTTATTACGCAGGATGATTCCGGGGCGTTCAGTTCTTCCGCAGATGAAATTGTAAAGATTCCTTCTACGGAAAGTTTTTTTGAACCGATGCTTTCAATAATTCCGGCGCAGCTTTTTGCTTACTATTGTGCAGTTCACAGGGGGAATAACCCGGACAAGCCACGCAACCTTGCAAAGTCTGTTACTGTTGAATAAAAACTGTCATTATCGGGCTTGACCGATAAGCTTTATATAAGATTCCCATGTCGACGTTCGTTTTGCGGCACACTGCATGGGAATCACAGTTAAAAATATGCATTAAAAACTTTTCATATAAACCGCCCTCTGTTAGCAACCTTTAAAGTCCTGAACAATATTTACTGCTGATTTTATTGTGCAGCTTGGAAGAATTTTTGCCGCAAGTGTGACGGCTCTATCTACTACAGCCTGAGAATCTGCCACGCCTTGCAATGTTATAGATGTTCCTTCGTCATCGATTATTGCACGCAGAAAATTTATATTCAGTTTGTATTCAAAGAGAAGCTTGTTTGTTAAGTCCTGAGCTTTGAGCATATTTTCAATGCGCTTTTTTCCTAAGGCTTCTTTTTCCGGGGCTGAAAAATATTTCACAAAGTTTACGATTTGCTTTACGACTTCCTCCGGTTCAAGAATTCCTGTGTTTATTGTGAGCATGTAGTGGCTTGCATCCTCGTTGTCTACGTTAAAGAAACTTTTGTGGAATCCTTTTCTGTTCGCCGCGCTTTCATTTATTCTTGCCATTGCCTGCTTCTCTGTCCAATTGAATTCCTTTTCAAGCCGTTTAGCTCTTACAGATTCTTTTGCTACGAAGCGCAGTGAAATCAAATTTGGAACATCTTCAAGAATTACAAATGAACCGCGCCCTATTAAAATGCAGTTTCCTTTGCTTGCCGCTTCCAGAATCGCATACTGCAAATAGTTCAGGTATTCATCACGTCCTTTTGCGAGGCTTGCGAAAAATCCTGGTTTTATTTCGTCATATTTTTGAAGCTTTTCTTTTGGAAATCCCAGCTCTACAATGCGGTCTTCTATCTGTTTGCGAGTTATAAATGTGTAGCCAAGTTTTTTTGCCACCGCCGCAGCTATTTCGTCTCCCAGTGCAGCCACCTGTCTTGAAATTGCGATGATTGCCATAATACGCCTCCTGTTTTAAATATTATTTTTGATAACTAAATTATAAATCCGTTTTTTGAAATTTGCAATTTTTATAATGTTATCTTTCTTGCTAAACTTTCAGAATAATTTTAGTATAAAAAGCATGGACGATAAAAAACTTATATGGCACGAAAAATTCCGCAGGGAGGTTTTTAAAACTCCTGTTTTTGCTGTTACTGAACGGATCAGCGTAAGTCCCGATGGAACTGAAGGTGTTTACATTGTGAACGAAGCTCCTGACTGGGTGATTGTAATTCCAGATGACGGTGAAAATTTTCTTATGGTAAGGCAATGGCGGCACGGAGAAAAATCTTTAAGCATTGAATTTCCAGGCGGCGTAATAGACAAGGGAGAGGTTCCGCTTGAGGCTGCGAAACGTGAGCTTTTGGAAGAAACCGGCGCAACCGCAAAAAAAATGACTTGTCTCGGCTCTATGAATCCTAATCCGGCTCTCTTTGCAAATCACGTCCATGTTTTTCTTGCTGAAGACTTGGAGTTTTCCGGTAAACAGAATCTGGATTCTGATGAATATGTAAACTACATGGAAATTTCAAAGTCCGAAGTGATAAAAAAAATGGGCAGCCACGAATATTGCCATGCGTTGATGGCTTCAGCAGCTGCCCTGTATTTAGCTAGGAATTTTTAGCGTTTCTGAAAAGGCTCGTAGTCTTTGTCCGGGCTGTAAACTCCGTCGCGGTATTCGCCAGAAATTGAAGGAATTTCCATTTTCATTCCCGGACGAATCAAGTTTGGATTCTTTGGATCTGGAAGGGAATTCTTGTTTGCTTCGTAAAGGTTTTCCCACAAATAAGGATTGTTGTAAACGTAAGGTCTTCCAGAGATGTTCCAGAAGCAGTCTTTATCTGACTCCCAAGGTTTTACAACATAGTATTTTGGAAGCGGTGTAACTTCTTTTATTTCATGAACATCTGCAAGTGTTTCAATAACTTTTTTTGATGAAACAGAAGCGGCTTCAAAATCTTCTGATTCAAAAGACTTCTGTGCCGATGCATAAAAACCGGATGCAGCTTCGTATGCTATGGGGAAATTTACGTCACCGCGAATTTTCTTTACATATTCAAGCCTGTTTTTTGCAAGAGTCATATTCTTTGATGCTGAATCTTTGCTAATCATCATCTTGATGTAAGAATCTGACAGGGCTGCATTTTCCTGCGCCTTTGCGGCATATTCTTCTGCAAGTACGTATTCCCCTGCGTCAAGAGCATTCTGTGCTTTTACAGTATACTCTTTTGCAAGCTTCTGGTACGTATTGTTTGTATAACTTGCTGCAAGTGCCGCAGAAACAGTTACTGCAGCAGACAGTATAAGCATTGCTATTTTTTTCATTACTCGGCCTCCCCTTCAAGAGTTTCGTCAAGTTCAACCACGGAATTCTGAGCTTCTGTAAAGTCATCGGCTTCAAGAAGAGTAGTGTCTGCTTCTTCTATTCCTTCTACGGGCTCATCTCCGAGCGGAGCCTGTGTATCTGCATCCTGGGCGACAGTTTCGCTCTGTTCAACCCTTTTTTTTGCAGCATCTACGGCTTCCTGAGCCTTCTGGCGGGCTACAGAAATTTCCTGGAAAAGTGCAGCGAATACTGTTTTTGACGATGTGTAGTCTGACAGAGCCTGTTCGGGACTTCCTGTTACATAAGCAGCATCGCCTGACTTAAAGGACTGGACACCCTTGTCGTATTCAGCCTTGCGGGAAACAGATGCCTTTACACTGTCTGCATCCTTTTTGGCTTTAAATGCTTCTGTACGTTCTGCTTTGGAAAGTGAACGGTAGGCGGCATCAAGGACAGATTCCATTTTTGCATTGGCGTCTGTGGCTTTTTTATACCAGACGGAACCGAAAGTCAGATTTGATTCAGGCTTGGCAAGTTCGTCGATTATTGCACTTCCTTCATCGTAGGC
>OQWI01000334.1_pt1 | contig 21572 bp, 20 predicted proteins | sample 1691551 | NCBI WGS metagenome assembly OQWI01 (sample SAMN03418259, study PRJEB22391) | human gut metagenome | biome: human-gut; feature: organic feature; material: feces | host: Homo sapiens | place: Tanzania | collected 2013-01
AATGTCTGCATCTTGAACGTTGGCGACCATCGAGCGACCCTTTGATAAAATATGCAGTAGACGTAGTCGACGACTATCGACCAGGCAAATATGGTTTCTTCTCTGCTCATGCTGCCAACACCTTCTCGTTGGCGTTGTATCTTAGTCTATGGGTAAAGAACAGACTATTCTCTTTTGCCATAATATCGTGGTCGTTGCTGAATTGCTATTCGCGAATTTACCTTGGTGCTCACTATCCTTCTGATGTTGTGGTAGGCTTGTTGGTTGGTGCCATCATTGCAGTATTGTTTTATCTGCTTAGTCGCAAATTGTTTTTTAAGATAAGTTCCAATTTTAATTATGTATCAACTCAATATTCTGCTACTGGTTATAGTGTTACCGATATTGACATGGTGCTCACAGTAATTGGCTTCCTTTATATATTGATTATAATAATTCCGCTGTTATAAACAACCGCAGCAATAAAAGAAATTATGTTATTCTGAAATCATGGAAACAAAACATATTCATATTAGTGATTACAACTACGACTTGCCAGACAGTCGTATAGCAAAATTCCCTGTTTCGCCTCGCGACACAAGTAAGTTGCTTATTTATCGTCATGGCGAAATATCTGACGATATATTCTATAATCTTCCTAAATATCTGCCTCAGAAATCACTCATGGTATTCAACAATACCAAGGTTATTCAGGCACGCATGCACTTCCGCAAAGAGACGGGAGCATTGATAGAGGTGTTCCTTATGGAACCTGCTGCGCCAACAGATTATGAGCTGATGTTCCAAACTCGTGGCGAATGCTCATGGCTGTGTATGGTTGGCAATTTGAAGAAATGGAAGGAAGGTTCGCTCGTTCGCACTTTTGATGTTGCTGGCACTACCATTAACTTCAAAGCTACTATGCGTAGAGACATCATCGACGCAAAGAGTGGGGGTACAAACTATTGGGTAGACTTCGCATGGGATAATCCTCAGGTGTCGTTTGCCGAGATTCTTGATGCTGTTGGCGAGTTGCCAATTCCTCCATATTTGAATCGTGAAACTCAAGATAGCGATAAGACAACTTACCAGACTGTTTATTCAAAGATAAAGGGTAGTGTAGCTGCACCTACTGCAGGTCTTCATTTCACCGACAAGGTGCTTGCTGCCATTGATGCTGCCGGCGTTCGTCGTGAAGAATTAACTTTGCATGTTGGTGCCGGAACCTTCAAGCCTGTTAAGAGCGAGGAGATTGATGGTCACACCATGCATACAGAATACGTTTGTGTGCGCAGAGACACTCTGCAGACTTTGCTCGACTATGATTGTTGTGCCATTGCTGTTGGTACTACGAGTGTGCGCACCCTTGAGAGCTTGTATTATATGGGTGTGAAATTGGAGGCAAAACCTGATGCAACAGAAGAAGACTTGCACGTCTGCCAATGGGAACCATACGAGAAAGCTGATGGAACTCCTGTTGGTGGCAACCTCGTTGATGGTATTACTCCTCAGAAAGCAATTTCTAACATCATAGCATGGCTCGACAAGAATAATCTCAAGACTCTACATTCAAGTACTCAGATTATTATAGCTCCAGGTTATGAATATAAGATAGTGAAGGTTTTGGTAACAAACTTCCATCAGCCTCAGTCTACGCTTTTGCTTCTCGTCAGCGCATTCCTCAAAGGCGATTGGCATAATGTCTACGACTACGCTCTCTCTCACGATTTCCGCTTCCTCAGCTATGGCGATAGTTCAATCCTTATCCCGTAGTAAGTGAAGAGTGAAGAACGAAGAGTGAAGAATTTAAAACCTTAAAACAGAAAGAAACATGAAAATAGGAGATAAAGTTAGATTTCTCAGCGAAATGGGAGGCGGCAAAGTTGCTGGCTTCCAAGGTAAAGATATTGTGTTGGTAGAAGACGAAGATGGCTTCGAAATTCCAATGCGCATAAATGATGTTGTTGTGGTACAGAGCGACGACTACAACTCTCGCAATGCTCTCACAGCAAAGATGCAGCAAGCTGAAAGCAAGCAACAGGCTATGAGCGATGGCCGCTCTATCAAGGCTATGATGCATGCAGGACAGGAAGATGCTGCCAACGAAGCATCGGCTGCAGAGTTTGATACTGTTGACCTCGACAAGGAGATTACATATCGTGCGCCTGTAGAAGAGCGCAAAGGTGGCAACTTGCTTACCGCTTGCTTGGCTTTCGTTCCTGTCAACATCAACGAGATGACAACAACTCGTTTCGACCTCTACTTTGTCAACGACTCCAACTATTTCATCAACTATGTAATGCTTACTGCCGATGGAGCCAACTGGTCAGTATTCTCACAGGGCGAAGTTGAGCCAAACACCAAGGCTTACATAGAGGAAATTGGCAAAGAAGACCTCGACTCATTATCTCGCGTATGCATCCAGATGTTTGCTTATAAGCGCGAAAAGTCGTTTGTCTTAAAGCCTGCTATCGATGTTCAGTTCCGCATCGATGGTGTTAAATTCTATAAGCTTCACACCTTTACTGAAAACATCTATTTCGAGTCACCAGCTCTTATATATAATATTGTAGAGAACGACCAACCTATCCGTTCGCTCGTTGTTGATGCCAAGAAGTTGAAGCAAGAGATGTATAAGTCGGCTAATGCTGATGCAAACACCAACTCGCAAGCCGATAATGGCAATAATGATGGCTACGTGCGTCGCTATGACGATGGCAAGAAGCATGGTAACCCATTCCTCGTGAAGCGTCGTGGCGATGAAGATGTGGTTGTTGTCGACCTTCATATCGACTCATTGCTCGATTCTACTACCGGTATGACTTCTGCCGACATTCTGAATTATCAGATGACAAAATTCCGCGAAACTCTTGCTCAATATAAGAATAAGAAGCAACAGCGCATCGTCTTCATCCATGGTAAGGGCGAAGGCGTACTGCGCCAGGCTCTCATCCATGAGCTGAACTATCGCTATAAGAACTGCACCTATCAGGATGCTTCCTTCCAGGAGTATGGATATGGTGCCACACAGGTTACGATTAAATAATATAAACTATCAATACTACGCTTTATGCAATACGGATTTATTAAAGTGGCAGCAGCCGTTCCAACAGTCAAGGTTGCTGACTGCCAGTACAACCTAAAGAAAATTGAGTCGCTAATAGCGCAAGCCGAAGGGCAAGGGGTAGAGATTATCACATTCCCAGAGCTCTGTCTTACAGGCTACACTTGTCAAGACCTATTCCGTCAGGAACTTCTCTTGCAGGCTTCTGAGACAGCAATCTTTCAGTTGCTTGATTTCACTCGCAAGTTGCGTGTCATTTCTATCATTGGTTTGCCACTTGCCGTTGGCGACTTGCTTCTGAATTGTGCTGTAGTCATCCAGGCTGGTCAGGTTATGGGTGTTGTGCCTAAGACTTACCTTCCTAACTATTCAGAATTCTACGAGAAGCGTTGGTTCTCGTCGGCTCAAGACCTTCGTGCTGCTGAGGTTCGTGTTGCAGGCAACAAGATACCTATTTCTTCCGACCCTCTGATATTTTGTACTTCTGATGGCGTGAAGTTTGGTATTGAGATTTGCGAGGATGTTTGGGCTCCAACTCCTCCAAGTAATCATCTTGCTCTCGCAGGAGCTGATATCATCTTCAACCTCTCTGCAAGCAACGAACTTATTGGTAAGCGCCATTATCTTATGAGTCTCTTGAAGCAGCAGAGTGCTCGTACCATTACAGGCTACGTTTATGCTTCGGCAGGCTTCGGCGAGAGTACTCAAGACCTTGTTTATGGTGGTCATGCTTTCATTTACGAGAATGGAACCTTACTTGCTGAAGGACAGCGCTTTGCAATGGAAGATCAGCTCATCACCACTCAGATTGACGTAGAGCGTCTGCGTGGCGATCGTCGTGCAAATACCACTTACACCAATGCTCAGCGTAGCATGATAGGCACCAACATTCGTCTTGTTGACATGCATTCTGCTTGCCAACGCGACTTTGTTCTCGAGCGTGATGTCGATCCACAACCTTTCATTCCAAAGGACAGCAATATGCAGGCGTCGTGTCAAGAAATCATCGACATCCAGTCTATGGGTCTTGTTAAGCGTCTTGTGCATACTTCTTGCAAGCGAGTTATCATAGGTATTAGTGGTGGCTTGGATTCTACACTTGCCTTGCTCGTCTGCGTTCGTGCTTTCGACAAGTTGCAACTTCCTCGTAAGGGTATTATCGGTGTCACGATGCCAGGCTTCGGCACTACCGACCGTACTCACAATAATGCTGTTGACCTTATGAATTCTCTTGGAGTAACATCCTACGAGATTTCTATTGCCAAGAGCGTAATGCAGCATTTCGAGGATATTGGTCACGACCCTAATATTCATGATATTACCTACGAAAATTCGCAGGCTCGTGAGCGTACGCAGATTCTTATGGACCTCAGCAATAAGTTTGGTGGCATGGTTATCGGTACTGGCGACCTCTCGGAACTTGCTTTGGGTTGGGCTACTTACAATGGCGACCACATGTCGATGTATGGTGTTAATGCAAGCGTGCCAAAGACTCTCATCAAGCATCTCGTATACACTATTGCCGACGAGCTCGACGAAGCTTCTGCCAAGACGCTCCACGACATCGTCGACACTCCAATTAGTCCTGAACTCATCCCTGCCAACGAAAATGGAGAAATTGAGCAGAAGACCGAAGACCTCGTGGGTCCATACGAACTCCACGACTTCTTCCTCTACTATTTCCTTCGTCATGGTTTCCGCCCAAAGAAGATTCGCATCCTTGCCAACAAGGCTTTCGAGGGTAAGTTTACCGACGAGGTTATCCTCCATTGGCTTAAGATATTCTGTCGCCGCTTCTTTGCTCAGCAGTTCAAGCGTAGCTGTCTGCCTGACGGACCAAAGGTTGGTAGCTGTAGCCTTAGCCCTCGTGGCGATTGGCGCATGCCTTCTGATGCAGCAAGCGCTTTGTGGTTACAAGATTTAGAATAGAACAACGTAGTTTTAAAAGCAAACTATAATATAAAAAGCGACCTTGGTGTTTATAATCACAAACATCAAGGTCGCTCTTTTTTACCTTTTTACCTTTTTACCTTTTTACTTTTTTACCTTTTTACACTTTTACCTTTTTAATAACTTTCGCAGGATTGCCCACCACAACAACTCCAGATGGTACATCCTTCACCACCACGCTTCCTGCTCCTATGGTCACGTTGTCGCCAATAGTTACACCGGGCAGAATAGTTGTTGAACCACCAATCCAAACATTGTTGCCTATAGTTACAGGTCGTGCCCATTCGTTGCGAGAGTTGCGTTCCGTTGGGTCAGTACTGTGGCAAGCTGTATAGATGCTCACGTTAGGGCCGATGAAGCAGTCGTCGCCAATAGTTACGTAAGCCTCATCAAGCACTACGAGGTTGAAGTTGGCAAAGAATCTTTTGCCTACGCGAATATGCTTTCCATAGTCGCAATAGAATGGCTGGTTTACGAAGGTGTCGTCATCGCTCTTACCAAGAATCTGCTGTATCTTCTCGTTTCGCTCTTTCAACTTCGTTGGACGTATCTGGTTGTATTCCCAGCAAGCATCCTTACATTCATTAAGCAACACAATTAGTTCATCGTCGGCAGCAAAATATTCTTCGCCAGCGAGCATCTTCTCGTATTCTGTATTCATATATTTGATATAAGATCATGAATGCCTAAACCACCATAGCGGCATTAGGCATTCATTATTTGTATCATTTTTATTCTTTTACCAAGCAAGCGTCGAGCATGTCGGTGATGGCTTGCTTATCGAGCTTCTGACCGATAAAAACAAGCTTCTGCATGCGGTCACCGTAGCGCTCATCCCAGTCGCGCACCAATCCTGGTTCACGCTTCATAAGGTCTGCCAACTCGTCTGCAGGCATTGTCGCATACCATTGTCCTGCATTTGTTAGTTTCACCTGTCGTCCTGCCTGTTCAAACAAGTAGCAAGTCTGCTGCTCATCGTTGAAATAGCAGATTCCCTTACAGCGAATTATATTCTTTGGCCATAAGCGAGCTACGAAGTCGTCGAATCTGCCAAGATACATTGGCTGTCTACGATAATATACAAATGTGCCAATACCATACTCCTCAACTTCGCCACCTTCGTGGTCGTGGTCATGATGATGGTGATGATGATGATGATCGTGTTCATCCTCCTCCTCCTCCTCATCGTGATGCTTCTCAATCTCGCTAATCCATGTTGCTGAAGTCGCTACCGAGTTGAAGTCAAACATATTGGTGTTGATAATCTTGTCGAGGTCTACATCTCCATAGTCGCAATCTATGATTTCAGCCTTTGGCTGCAAACCACGAATAATCTGATGAAGCTTTTCGCGGTCGGCAGGCGAAACCTCGCTTGCTTTATTCAGCAGAATGATGTTGCAGAATTCTATCTGTTCTATCAGCAAGTTCTCGATGTCGTCTTCCTCAAGATTTTTTTTCAGTAGGTCGTTTCCGCCATCAAATTCGTCGAGCATGCGCAGCGCATCCACCACAGTTACTATGCAGTCGAGCTTTGCAATGCCATGCTGTATGAATTCTGGTCCCATCGAAGGATACGAGCAAATGGTCTGTGCAATAGGTGCTGGCTCGCAGATTCCGCTTGCCTCGATAACTATGTAGTCAAAACGCTCCATGTTGGTGATGTCGCGCAGCTGACCCACGAGGTCCATCTTCAGCGTACAGCAAATACAGCCATTCTGCAGAGCCATCAGCGAGTCGTCTTTTTGGTCTACTATGCCACCTTTCTGAATCAAGTCGGCATCGATATTCACTTCGCCGATATCGTTGACGATAACAGCAAACTTAATACCGCGTTTGTTTGTTAGAATCTTGTTTACCAAAGTAGTTTTGCCGCTGCCAAGATATCCTGTGAGCAGCAGCACTGGTGTTGTTTTCATAATGCTATTCTTTTTATGCCCTTTCCGACAGTTCGAGCCAGCGCATAGTCTTCTCGTCGAGCTCGTCCTGCAGTTTAGGCAGTCGTATACTTTTTTCTGTTATTTCTTCTACGCTTATCGTTCCCGAGCTTAGAGCTTCTTCTATGGCTTTCTTCTCTGTTTCCAGCTGTTCGATGTCTTTTCCCAGTTGCTCAAACTCTCTCTTCTCCTTAAACGACAGCTTCTTGCGCTCTGTGGTGTTATTGCTGTTTGTTGGCTTCTTAGCCACCTTTGCCTCAGCCTTTGGTGTCTTTTCAGTCTCCTCTTTAGTCTGCAACTTCTGCCATTCGCGATATTGTGTGTAGTTGCCAGGGAAATCCTTAATCTCGCCTTCGCCCTTGAAAACCAACAAATGGTCTACCACCTTATCCATGAAATAGCGGTCGTGGCTCACCACGATTACGCAACCAGGGAAATCCTGCAAATATTCTTCCAACACCTGCAGAGTCTGAATGTCAATGTCGTTGGTTGGCTCATCAAGCACAAGGAAATTTGGATTCTTCATTAACACCGTACACAGATACAGCTTTCTTCGTTCGCCACCGCTGAGCTTATACACATAGTTCTGCTGTTGCTGAGGTGTGAACATGAAATACTGCAGAAATTGTGCTGCCGTCATGTGTCTGCCCGAACCCAGGTCGATGTATTCAGCAATATCCTTTATCACATCGATAACCTTCTGTTGGTCGTCAAACTTCAATCCCTCTTGCGAGAAATATCCAAACCTCACGGTGTCGCCGATGTCGAATCGTCCACTATCCGGAGCCACCTGTCCAAGCAGCATTTTTATGAAAGTTGACTTTCCCGTACCGTTGTTGCCCACGATACCCATCTTCTCAAATCGTGCGAAGTTGTAATAGAAATCCTTCAGTATCACCACCTCGTGGTCGCTGTCGTTGAATGATTTCGACACATATTGGCATTCAAAAATCTTAGAGCCAATATACACATTGCTTGCCTTCAGTCTAATCTGTCGTTCCTCGATGCGCTGTTTTGCCACACGCTCCAAGTCGTAGAAAGCTTCCTCACGATATCTTGCCTTATGTCCGCGAGCCTGAGGCATACGTCGCATCCACTCCAGCTCTGTGCGATAAAGGTTGTTAGCTCTTGCAATCTCAGCTCTGCGGTTGTCTATGCGCTCCTGTCGTTTCTCCAGATAGTAAGCATAGTTGCCACGATATTGGTAAATTGTGCGATCATCAAGTTCCAAGATGATATTGCACACACGGTCTAAGAAGAATCGGTCGTGAGTAACCATAAGCAACGTCTTGTTGCCACGATTCAGAAACCCCTCCAACCATTCTATCATGTCGAGGTCAAGGTGGTTGGTAGGCTCATCCAGGATTATGAAGTCGGGCTCTGTGATTAGCACATTCGCTAATGCCACACGCTTCTGCTGTCCTCCTGATAGCTGTCCCATAGGTTGCTCCAGGTCTCTAATCTTCAGCTGTGTCAACACCTGCTTAGCCTTCAACACCTTTTCGGGGTCGCCATGATGATTAAAGCAAGCATCCAGCACCGACTCGTTGGGGTCGAACTTAGGTGTTTGCTCTAAGTATCCTATCTTTATGTCGTTGCGATAAATAATGTCGCCGCTGTCGTGACCTTCTTTTCCTGTCAATACAGAGAGTAGGGTAGTTTTGCCCGTACCGTTTTTGGCTACAAGACCAACCTTCTGTCCTTCTGCTATAGAAAAAGAAATGTCGTCGAATAGCACATCTGCACCAAAACTCTTGGTCAGATGTTGCACATCGAGAAATGGAGTTTGTGTTGCCATGATTCTTATTCCAGCGTTTTATTTATGCTTTCTACATAATCCAACACTTCGTCGCGTCCAATGGCTTTCTCGCTCGAAGTAATAAAATAAGGTGGAAGCTCCTCCCAAGTGTCCTTCAGCGCATCCATCCATTTCTTGGCATTCTCCTTTGCCTTAGGCATGCTCACCTTGTCGGCTTTGGTAAAGATAATAGAGAATGGCACACCGCTTTCGCCCAACCAGTCTATAAATTCGCGGTCTATCTTCTGTTGGTCGTGGCGCACGTCGATAAGCACAAACAGGTTTATCAGCTGTTCGCGTTGCAAAATGTATCCGGAAATCATCTGCTCCAACTTCTTCTGCACACTCTTCGAGCGCTTAGCATATCCGTAGCCTGGCAGGTCCACCAAATACCATTGGTTGTTTATGATGAAATGGTTTATCAGGAGTGTCTTTCCTGGAGTTGCCGATGTCTTGGCCAATCCTTTATGGCGACACAGCATGTTTATCAAACTTGATTTTCCTACGTTCGAACGGCCTATGAAAGCATACTCAGGCTTAGTGTCCTTAGGGCACATATTCACGTTAGGGGCGGAGATTACGTATTCCGACTTTGTTATTTCCATATTTAATATTGTGTATTTTCTGCAAAGTTAATAAAAAAAACATATTTGGATAGATAAATGAATAGTTTTTTGTAATTTTGTGGGCAAATAAAACGCAAGTATGAAACAGATAAATTGGGGATTTATAGGATGTGGCGAGGTTACAGAGAAAAAGTCTGGCCCTGCTTTCAATAGTATCGAAGGCTCGCAGGTAGTAGCCGTGATGAGTCGTTCGGAGCAAAAGGCTCGCTCGTATGCTGAGCGCCACCACATCCGCAAATGGTATAAGGATGCTCAGTCGCTTATCGACGACCCTGACGTAAATGCCATTTATATTGCCACTCCTCCTTCAAGCCATGCCACCTTTGCTATTATGGCTATGAGGGCTGGCAAACCTGTGTATGTAGAAAAGCCTTTGGCGGCAAGCTATGAAGACTGCATCCGCATCAACCGTATCTCTGAGCAAACGGGAGTGCCTTGCTTCGTTGCCTACTATCGTCGTTATCTGCCATATTTCCAGCGTGTAAAACAGATTATCGACGAGGGCGTAATAGGCAAGGTCATAAATGTTCAGGTTCGCTTCTCTGTACCTCCTCGCGACCTTGACTATAATACTCCCGATAAGCTGCCTTGGCGATTGCAGCCCGACATTGCCGGTGGTGGCTATTTCTACGATCTTGCTCCTCATCAGCTCGACCTCTTGCAACATATCTTTGGCGTTATCACTCGTGCTCATGGCTATTATGCCAACCGTGCCAACCTGTATAAAGCCGAAGACACTATCTCGGCAGCTTTCATGTTCCAAAACGGGTTGCCAGGCTCTGGCAGCTGGTGCTTTGTTGGTCATGATAGTGCCAAGGAAGACCGCATCGAGGTCATCGGTGAAAAGGGTATGGTGTCGTTCTCAGTATTCAACTACGACCCAATCCATCTTGTCACAAGCGAGGGCGACAAACGTATCACGGTGCCAAATCCTCCTTATGTTCAGCTACCAATAATCACCGAGGTCACTCGCCATCTTCAGGGTATTGGCGTTTGCGAGTGTACCAGCGTTAGTGCTACTCCTGTAAATTGGGTAATGGACAGAATATTAGGCAAATACTAATTGTCGATGAAGAAATACTCCATCCTTCTTTGTTTGCTATCCTTATTGGTGTGCTTCCCATTTTCAGTCTTTGCACACCATGATTCAGGCAATGCTACAGACAGCGTTGCAACTATCGCTATTGTCGATAGTTTGCCAGCGTCGGCAGAAAGTTTGCCAGCGCCTGCGGTGAAAAAGAAGAAGGGTTTTCTGCGTCGTCTGCATGATAAGCTGAAGGATTTTTCGCGTGTAGATACTAACTATATCGAGAAGCAGAAGTATAATTTCACGGCTATGCTTCAAAACACCAACACCTTCGAGCGCTACGAGCTTATTAGTAAGAGCGGACAAAACATCGACTTCGCTCCCGAACCATCTTATAAGATAGGACCTTATATTGGTTGGCAATGGATTTTCCTTGGCTACACCGTCGACTTCACCCACCTTCGCGGCAGCGACAATCGTCAGGATTTTGACCTCTCGCTCTATAGCAATCAGATTGGCGTCGACTTGTTCTATCGCAAAACTGGTGATAACTACAAAATTCGCTCCATGCATCTTGGCAACGATGTCGACACTCGTGCCATGGAGGGTGTAAACTTCGATGGCTTCAAAGCCAGTGTCAATGGCTTTAATCTTTACTATATCTTTAATCACAAAAAGTTCTCATATCCAGCTGCTTACAGTCAGAGCACCATTCAGCGTCGCTCTGCTGGCAGTCCACTCGTTGGTATAGGCTACACCAAGCATTCCATCGACATTGATTGGACCAAACTCCAAAGTCTTGCCGAAGACAAACTGGGCACCGAAATAGCAACCACAAAGATTGATTCTGCCCTTCGATTCGACAAGGCTGAATTCATTGATTATTCCATTTCGGGCGGCTATGCTTACAACTGGGTGTTTGCTCGCAACTGGCTCTTTGATGCCTCGCTCTCGCTGGCCGTCAGCTACAAGCGAGCCAAAGCCGATGTTGCCAATAGCGGCACCTTTCTTCGCGATTTCGATTTCAAGAATATTAATCTTGATGGTGTTGCTCGCCTCGGACTTGTGTGGAACAACATGCGCTGGTATTATGGTGCAAGTGCCATCTTCCATACTTATAACTATAAGAAAAAACAGTTCCGCACCAACACCATCTTTGGTAGCGTGAATGTTTATATAGGATTTAATTTTTGGTAATTCCAATGACTCGTATCTATTCTTTTTTATTTCTCTTTTTTCTGCTTTCCGCTCCTAAGGCGTATTCCTTCACCAAGGTTTCTCCAAAGGCTCATTCTTATTCCTTGGCTGATGTCGATTATAGTAAAGCAGACTCAACAAAGGTTGTCAAACTTCTGCGCGAAGCCTCTCGCCTAAAATCGTCCACCAATTGGATGATCTATTTTGGCAAACAGTTCTGTGGTGTGCCCTATGTGGCTAAAACTCTCGAGCGCAACAATACCGAACGGTTAATCGTCAACCTCCGTCAGCTCGACTGCACCACCTTTGTCGAAACCACTCTTGCACTTACTCTCTGTGTCAAGAATGGCAAAACCTCCTTTGCTGATTATTGCCACTATCTTCGCCTTGTGCGCTATCGTCAGGGTCGAGTATCTTACCCCTCTCGCCTGCATTATTTCACCCAATGGATAGACGACAATTCTTCGCTTGGCTTTGTCAAAGAGGTCACCTCGGCTTCCAAACCTTTCACAGCGCTGCAAACCCTCAACATCGATTTCATGACCACCCATGTCGATCTTTATCCGATGCTCAAGGGTAATAAGTCTGCCATTGCCGAGGTCAGAGCAGGCGAAAAAGCCCTCAATGGTCGCAAGTTTCGCTACATCCCAAAACGCTCCATAGAAAATTCCTCGTTGCTGCGTCGCACCATCCACGATGGCGATATCCTCGTTATGCTCACCAGCAAGAAGGGGTTGGATACCAGTCATATAGGCATTGCCGTTTGGCATAAAGACGGACTCCATCTTCTCAATGCCTCTCAGCTTCGCCATAAGGTGGTGGTCGAATCAAAACTATTCCGCGATTACATGCTTTCTCAGAAATCGCAGACCGGCATTAGAGTGGTTAGAGTGATGTAAATACGCAAAAATCAACTGATTAGTTTTGATATGTCGTGATTTTTGTATAATTTTGTACCAAATTTATAGTATATGGGAATATTTGGCTTATTTAACAAGAAAAAGAAGGAGACTCTTGATCAGGGTCTTGAGAAGACCAAGCAGAGTGTTTTCTCTAAGTTGACACGTGCTATTGCTGGTAAGTCTAAAGTCGATGACGATGTGCTCGACAACCTCGAAGAAGTTCTTATCACCAGCGATGTGGGCGTTGATACCACTTTGAAAATCATTGAGCGTATCGAGGAGCGTGTGGCTCGCGATAAGTATGTCTCTACTTCCGAGCTCAATGGTATTCTTCGCGACGAGATAGCGTCTCTTTTGAGCGAAAACCATACTGAGGATAACGACAATTGGGATCTTCCTGCCGACCATAAGCCTTACGTTATACTCGTTGTGGGCGTAAATGGTGTTGGCAAAACCACTACCATTGGCAAACTCGCTTACCAGTTTAAGAATGCTGGCAAAAAGGTTTATCTCGGTGCAGCCGATACTTTCCGCGCAGCTGCTGTAGAGCAACTCTGCATTTGGGGCGAAAGGGTAGGAGTGCCTGTAGTTAAGCAGCAGATGGGTTCCGACCCTGCTTCCGTTGCTTTCGACACTCTGCAGAGTGCTAAAGCCAATGGTGCCGACGTGGTATTAATTGATACTGCCGGTCGTTTGCACAATAAGGTTGGACTCATGAACGAGCTCAAGAAGATTAAGGATGTTATGAAAAAGGTTCTTCCTGAGGCTCCTGACGAGGTTATGCTCGTGCTCGATGGCTCTACTGGTCAAAATGCTTTCGAACAGGCTAAGCAGTTTGCTGCCGTCACTCAGATCACATCTCTCGCCATCACCAAGCTCGATGGCACAGCCAAGGGTGGAGTAGTGGTTGGCATCAGCGATCAGCTCAAAGTGCCTGTTAAATACATTGGTCTTGGCGAAAAAATGGAAGACCTCCAGCTGTTCAATAAGCGCGAGTTCGTAGATTCGCTCTTTAACAACTAAACTTTGCAATGAAGAAAAATCAGATAGACTTTATTACTCTTGGATGCTCTAAGAATCTCGTCGACAGCGAGCTGCTCATGAAGCAGTTCGAAGCCAACGGCTATCATTGCGTCCACGATTCTAATCGTCCACAGGGCGAAATCGCTGTCATCAACACCTGCGGATTCATTGGCGATGCTAAAGAAGAGAGCATCAACACCATCCTTGAGTTTGCTCAGCGTAAAACCGAAGGCAAACTCAACAAACTCTACGTCATGGGTTGTCTCTCGCAGCGATACAAAGGCGAGCTCGAAGCCGAAATCCCTGAGGTCGATAAATACTATGGCAAATTCAACTATAAGCAGTTGCTCACCGAATTGGGCAAAGCCGAGGTACCTTCGTGCAATGGCGTTCGCCATCTCACCACACCACGCCATTATGCCTACCTTAAAATCAGCGAGGGCTGCGACCGCCATTGTGCCTATTGCGCCATTCCTCTTATCACAGGCAAACATATCAGCCGACCAAAGCAAGAGATTCTTGCCGAAGTAGAACGCATGGTTGCCGAGGGTGTGAAAGAATTCCAGGTCATTGCCCAAGAGCTCACATATTACGGTGTCGACATCGACGGCAAGCGCCATATTGCCGACCTTATTTCCGACATGGCAGACATCAAGGGCGTCAAGTGGATTCGTCTCCATTATGCTTATCCTAACCAGTTCCCTATGGAACTCCTCGATGTTATGAAGCAAAAGAAGAATGTCTGCAAATATATCGATATTGCACTTCAGCACATCTCCGACCACATGCTCACAGCCATGCATCGCCACGTCAGCAAGCAAGACACTATGGATCTCATTGCTGCCATGCGCAAAGCTGTTCCGGGCATCCATATTCGCACCACCTTGCTCGTTGGCTTCCCTGGCGAAACAGAGGAAGACTTCCAAGAGCTTGTCGACTTTGTCAAGTGGGCACGATTCGAACGTATGGGAGCCTTCGCTTATTCAGCCGAAGAGGGCACTTATAGCGCCGACCATCTCGTCGACGATGTTCCTGATGAGGTAAAGCAGGCACGCTTGAGCAAGCTCATGGCAATCCAGCAGCGTATCAGCGCTGAGATCGAAGCCGAGAAGGTGGGCAAGGTTCTGAAAGTCATCATCGACCGCAAAGAGGGCGACTACTATATCGGACGCACCGAGTTCTGCTCGCCAGAGGTTGATCCGGAGGTGCTCATCAAGGCCGATGACAAAACCCTCCGCACCGGTTGTTTCTACGATGTAGAAATCACCTCCAGCGAGGAGTTCGACCTCTATGGAAGAGTAGTATAATCGCCCCTTCCGCCCCTCCGCCCTCCTCGCGCCCTCCGTCCTTGTCCGATGTCGTTTCTACGACATCGCTCATCCCTCTCTCACCCCTCATTCTTTAATCTCTTTATATTAAATATGAATAATAAGGAACTAATTGCTGAATTGGCACAACAGACAGGATATTCTCAGACCGACACTCAGAAGCTTGTCCGCACATTGGTAGATGAAATGGGAATCCGTTTCACCGAAGGCGATAGTGTTTACCTCAACAACTTCGGCACCTTCGAAGTTAAGAAACGCATGGAAAGGGTAGTGGTAAACCCTGGCACCCAGCAGCGCATGCTTGTGCCACCAAAGCTCGTTCTCAACTTCAAGCCCATAGCTTCAATCAAAGAAAACTTAAAGAATGGAGGATTGCAAGATGAGTAAAGTATCAATCACTGAGCTCGCCTCTAAGCTTATGGAGAAACACGGCCTTAAGCGTACCGAGGCTGAATTGTTTATCCGCCAGTTCGTTGGTGTCATCAACGACGGACTAAAAAATGATAAATCAGTAAAGGTTAAAGGCCTTGGCACATTCAAGGTCCAAGCCGTTAGCGCCCGTAAGAGCGTGGATGTCAATACAGGCGAAGCTATCGTCATCGAGGGCAGAGACAAAATCTCGTTCACTGCAGAGGCAGTCATGCGCGACCTCGTAAACGCTCCTTTCGCTCAGTTCGAGACCGTCATCGTCAACGATGGTGTCGACTTCTCCGAAATCGACGCTAAACACGAAGCCGACAATACAGAAGCCGAAGAGCCTGCACAAGAAGTTGTTGAGCAAGCTACAACAGATGAGCCTAAGCCAATAGTCGAGCCTAAGCCTACTCCTACAATAGAGCCTGAAACAGCTGTAGAACCTGAGCCAATAGTTGAGCCTGAACCTACTCCTGCAATAGAACCTGAGCCAATAGTTGAGCCTGAGCCTGCTCCTGCAATAGAGCCTGAGCCTGCTCCTGCAGTTGAGCCTGAGCCTACAATTGTCGAGCCAGCTACTGTTGTTGAGCCAACTCCAACAGCAGAGCCAACTCCTGTCGTCGACGATTCAGACTCTGATACCGACGAGCTTGAAGCTAAATCAAAGTCCTACAAGAATACAATCATTGTTCTTGCATCCTCGTTAGCTTGCGTAGTCGTTCTTGCCGTAGCAGGCTTCGTCTACATGTTCTCGCAGATCGAAAAGCGCGACAATCGTATCGCACACCTCGAAACCCAAACAGCAACTCTTGCTGACCGCATGATGAAGACTCACATGTCGCCAACTCCTGCAGCCAATCAGCCTGCAGCTAATGATGAGGCAGACAACATCTTGGCAGCCAACGAGCAGAAGATAGATGCAGCACAAAAAGCTGACAAGGAAAATAATCTTAAGGCTACTGAAGCAGAAGCAAAGCCCGAACCTAAGGCGGAACCAAAGGCTGCAACCAAGCCAACCGCAGAAGCTAAGGCTCCTGCTGCCAAGCCTGCCCCTTCTATTCCTTCGCAGTCAGCCTACGACAAAGACCCTCGTGTTCGCACAGGTGCCTATGTCATCACAGGCGTTGCCAACACCGTTACGGTCAAAGCAGGTCAAACCATGTCTTCTCTCAGCAAGACCTACCTCGGTCCAGGTATGGAATGCTACCTCGAAGCAGTCAATGGTGGCAACCGCGAACTCAAAGCTGGAGAAAAAATCAAAATCCCAGCTCTCAAAACCAAAAAGAGCTTGAAAAAATAAATAAATCAAAACAGCCTCACTCCCTTCTTCTTGGGGGTGAGGCTGATTCTTTTATACATCCTTATCCATGCTTTCTCGAAAAAATGCTCAAGTTGTCCGATGGCTTAAACACCACTTTGCTATGCGCTTCGATAGTTATCTTCTCCTTTGTCTGTGGATTCATACCCTGGCGTGCTGGCACTTCCTTAACAAAAAATCTACCGAAGTCAGGAATCGAAACCTCGCCATCACCTTCGCATATATTATCAGCTATTGCGCCTAACACCATGTTCACATAAGTTGCAGCATCAGCCTTCGAGATGCCAGCCTTCTCTGCCACAGCGGCAGCAAGTTGAGTTTTGTTCATTTTGTTTATTTTTAGAGAATTAGGTTACAAAAGTAACAATAATTATCTAAAATCCATCATCATCTCCCTATATTTTTACTACCTTTGCACCGTATAATTTATTTTAATACCATTATTTCTCACACTTATGCATTTAGCAGAATTAATATTCTTTGGTTGCTTTACAATATTTGTCATCGCAATCCTACTTCTCGACACCCTCGTCATTGATAAGAAAGCCCATGAAGTTTCTATGAAAGAAGCTGGAATCTGGACTGCCGTTTGGATTATCCTTGCCCTCTTGTTCTCAGTATTCCTATGGTTCCATGGCGACTTAGTCCATGGCATCAACAATTTCAGCGACCTGCAAGCCGTCACCACGAAATATGCATCCCACATCAAACTAAATCCCGACGACTTCGAGTGGAGCCTACAGCAATATCGCCACCACATGACCATATCCTACATCTCTGGCTATCTGCTCGAGAAAACACTCTCTGTCGACAATCTCTTCGTTATGATGATGATTTTCACCTCCTTTGGTGTTAGCAAAAAGGAATACCAGCATGTGCTCAACTGGGGAATCTTTGGAGCCATCGTTTTGCGCTGCATATTCATCTTCCTTGGCTCAGCCTTCGTCACTCGTTTCTCTTGGCTTCTCACCGTCTTTGGTCTATTCCTTGTGTATAGTGGCTTCAAGATGTTTTTCGAGAAAAAGAAAGACGAAGAAGTCGATGTTGCCAACCATCCTGTAGTAAAATTCCTATCGCGCCATTTCCGTGTCACCAGCGAATTCCAGGGCGACCATTTCTTTGTGCGCAATGCCGGCAAACTCTTCATCACCCCTCTCTTCATCACCGTCGTCTTCATAGAGTTTAGCGACCTTGTGTTTGCTTTCGACAGCATTCCTGCCATATTCTCTATCACCATCGACCCTTACGTGGTGTTCTTCTCCAACATCTTTGCCATCCTTGGCTTGCGTGCCATGTTCTTCCTCTTGGCAGGCGTAGCCGACAAGTTCTGGCTCTTAAAACCAGGAGTTTCATTCCTCTTGCTCTTCATAGGTATCAAGCTCCTCATCCACGACTTCATCGAAATCGATGCCGTTTGGTCGTTGGTATTCATTGTCTTAGTCCTCGTAGTCAGCATCGTTGGCTCATTAGTGGTTAAGAAGAAAACGGCTTAAGCATATTTGCCATCTTGCGCCCTATGCAATATAGGGTGGGGGATTACAATCAAGCAGCCTTCCGACATAGGGTTCGCCCCTTGCCTGAAGGCTGTTTTTCGTTTTTGTTAATTCAATATTTTCCTTTTACCTTTTTACTTTTCTAAATCTTCGTGTAGATTCGAGATATTAGTGTTCGTTTAAACCTCCAACATTAAGGGTTTATCCCACATTCGTGGTATTCGGATTAACGCTTTTATGTGATATAAAATACCACGGCAGGGCGATTGTGAAGGTGTTCTACGAGATTGTAGTGCCACAGATAGATAGTATGTGCACACATGGCGACAGACTCATAAAAAATAAGATAGAATTAATTGAAAATATTGCTATATTTCATCTATAATGATTACCTTTGGACCCGTAAAAGCAGGAGGTAATCATTATTGTATAAAAAAACAACCATACACTTTTTTATGAGAAAAGAAACAAAAGCTATTCACACCCCTTTTCAGAAACGTGATGCTTATGGATCATTATCGTTTCCGGTTTACAACACAGCAGCCTATGAGTTTGATACAGCCCACGACATGACGGAGGCTTTCTCGGGTAGGGTGCTGGAGCCTGACTATTCGCGAGTGATGAACCCTACGGTTACTCATTTCGAAAACCGGGTAAAGGCTCTTTCTGGGGCAGAGAATGTTTTTGCCATGAACACAGGAATGGCTGCTATTCTCAACACGTTTATGGTATTTGCTGAGGCTGGTAAGACTATCGTCACTTCAAACCACCTCTTCGGCAATACTTTCGCTCTCATAACAAAAACCCTTGCTCGCCTTGGCGTGAAAGCTCAGGTTGCCGACCTTACAGATACCGACACTCTCGACAAGATTATTTCCGACGATGCTTGTTTCATCTTTGCTGAATACATCACCAATCCGCAGCTCGAGATAGTTGACATTAAAAAACTTTCTGAGGTGGCTCACAAGCATGGACTGCCACTCATCGTCGACACCACAGCCGTGCCTTTCACCGATATCGATGCTCGCGAATTGGGTATCGATGTAGAGGTGCTGTCGAGCACAAAGTATATTAGTGGTGGAGCAACATCGCTTGGCGGATTGATTCTTGATTTCGGCACATTTAAAGAGGTGAACCAACGCATCCGCTTTGAATTCCTGTTCAACCTCGGCACCTATATGACTCCGCAAGTGGCTTACATGCAGACTCTCGGACTCGAGACTCTCAATGTGCGCTATCAGAAGCAGGCACAAAATGCCTTGGACCTTGCTAAGGCTTTGCAGCAACTGCCACAGGTGAAACGAGTAAACTATCCGGGTCTTTCGCTTGACAAGCCTTTTGGAGCAATGCTCACCATCGACCTTGAATCAGAACAGAAATGCTTCGACTTCCTCAACAGCCTGCGCCTAATCCGCAGAGCCACAAACCTGTTCGACAACAAGTCGTTGGCAATACATCCTTACTCTACAATCTTCGTTGGCTTCACTCCTGAAGAGAAGAAGCAGATGGATATTTTCGACACCACCATCCGCCTTTCTATGGGATTGGAAGATGTAAACGATCTCTTCGAAGATATTAAGCAAGCACTTGATAAATAATTATTTATGAACTACGATTTTGATAAGATAATAGACCGCTCTGGGTCGGGCGACTTGAAGCACGAGGTGCTCAAGGAACGCTATGGACGCGACGACCTGATTCCACTATGGGTGGCAGACATGGACTTTGAAACTCCATCGTTTATCCTCGATGCCATTAAGCACCGCTTAGAGCATCCTGTTTTCGGCTACACCATCGAACCAAAAGATTATTGGCCTACCGTGTGCAAATGGATTGCCGACCACCACGGCTGGCACGTTGAGCCACAATGGCTCACCTATGTGCCTGGTGTTGTGAAGGGAATAGGCATGGCTATCAATGCATTCACACAGCCTGGCGATAAGATATTGATTCAGACTCCTGTCTACCATCCTTTCCGCATGACCATCGAGGGAAACAATCGACAGGTGGTGCTCAATCAGCTGAAAGAATCTACCGATGGTTCGTTCTATCAGATGGACTTCGAAGGTTTGGAGAAAAACATCGTTGACTGCAAGATGATGATACTCTGCAATCCTCACAATCCTGGTGGAATACAATGGGACAGAGCAACTCTTGAACGTGTGTCACAAATCTGCCATAAGCATGGCGTCATCGTGATAAGCGACGAGATACATGCCGACCTCGCCTTGTTTGGTCACAAGCATATTCCTTTTGCCACAGTAAGCAAGGAGGCAGAAGAAATAAGTATCACATTCCAAGCGCCTACCAAGACTTTCAACATGGCTGGCATCGTGAGCTCTTATGCCATCGTGGCAAACCCAGAACTGCGTCAGTGCCTATTCCATTGGATGGGAGCCAACGAGCTCAACGAACCTCACGTCTTTGCTCCTATTGCCACAATAGCAGCATTCCGGTATGGTGAAGAATGGCGACAACAGATGTTGGCGTATATTGAGCAAAACATCCTGTTTACCGAAGAGTTCTTTAAGGCTCACATTCCTGGCATCAAGGTCATTCGCCCTGAATCGTCCTTCCTTGTTTGGCTCGACTGCCGACCATTGCACCTCAACCACGACGCCCTGCAAGACCTCTTTGTCAACAAGGCTCGCTTGGCACTCAACGATGGCGAAATCTTCGATACTGCCCAAGACCCTTATGCGCCATTGTATCAGCAATCAAGTGCCGGACGTGGCTTTATGCGACTCAATGTTGGCACTCCTCGCAGCATCCTTGCCCAAGCCCTCAAGCAGTTGGCAGAAGCCGTTGCGAGCTTATAACGCAATTCTTTTAAAACAACAAATACAACAGGTACAACGGATACAACCTTGGATTATAATTATCCTACGGAATTTAAACGGATGTAACGGAGGTTGGTGATACGGAGGCTAGTCGCACGGAATGTAAACGGAAGGCTCGCGCCAATGGAATCTTCGTGAATAACAGTCAAGTAAAACATAAACCAATATAAACACCCTATGTTGGACAAACTCTCATGCTTCGAGTTTTGATAAAATAATGGTGATGCGTTTTCGTAAGCAAGCTGTACGACTCGCATCGCCATTTTTTATCATGTGCTGTGCCAGCACTATGCCCAACATAGGGCGATAAACAAAGATAAACACTAAGTAAGTGAAGAGTGAAGAATTGAAAATCGGCGGCCGAAGGGAAAGCCAATCCGATGGAAGTGAAGAGCTAAGAGTGAAGAATGAATAGTGAAGAGCGAAGCCTTGCCTGGAGTGCAATACACATCGCTTGCCGATGTAGGTAACCGGGGGCAAGCATAGCGCCGCCCTCGGTAAGCCAATCACGCATCCAATAGCCTGGAGGGCTTTACCTCGACATTCATTACGACCTGCTTGTGGTATCCGTGTGCGACATAATGAAAGACCAAGGTACAGCCTTCCAGGCTATCTTTCTTGCATGCATTACCGCGCACATCCTCGTCACTATCGTTCCGAGTATGTACGCGGTTACCTA
>OQWI01000335.1_pt1 | contig 21569 bp, 21 predicted proteins | sample 1691551 | NCBI WGS metagenome assembly OQWI01 (sample SAMN03418259, study PRJEB22391) | human gut metagenome | biome: human-gut; feature: organic feature; material: feces | host: Homo sapiens | place: Tanzania | collected 2013-01
GCTCTGACACTATACCACACGTTCGCGATTCCTAAGCCGGAGTCTGATGTGCCTAATATCCATGAAGATTCCGGCAACAAGGTCGCTGAAATTTTCGAGGGCTTCGGACGTACCGTCACGACATATTTCAAGAAACCGGGCGTCTGGCTTGCCATCATATTCATGCTTTGCTATCGTCTTCCGGAGGCTTTCCTCATCAAGATGTGCACTCCGTTCCTTGTCGCGGCCGGGGGACTTGGAATGCAGACGGCTCAGGTAGGGATCGCATACGGCACGCTCGGTGTGATATTCCTGCTGCTCGGTGGCATTCTCGGAGGCCTTCTCGCTTCAAGACTGGGCTTGAAAAAGTCCATCTGGATCATGGCGGCTTTCATGACGCTCCCTTGTTTGTCGTTCGTTTATCTTGCTGTGGTCCAACCGACAAGCTTCGCTACCATCTGCACCTGCATCGCCATCGAACAGTTCGGCTACGGCTTCGGCTTCACTGCCTACATGCTCTACATGATGTACTTCTCCGAAGGTGAGTTCAAGACCTCGCACTATGCTTTCTGCACCTGTTTCATGGCGCTGAGCATGATGATCCCTGGCATGTTCGCCGGATACCTTCAGGAGTACCTCGGCTACAAGGGATTCTTCTGGATGGTGATTGCCTGCTGCATCGCGACCGTCGTTGTCACCTTCCTTGCGGACCGCAAGATCGATCCTGAATATGGCAAAAAATAGTCAGTCACTTAATAATCAACGAATATATGAACTCAATCAAAAGAATATTCACTGCCTTTCTTGGCATCGCGGCAACGGCCTCTTCTGTCGCCACAGCAGCTGAAAAACAGATAGTGCGCACGGGGATTGAAGTGCTTGAAAGTCGTGGTTTTGAGGGACTTGTCGGCAAGAATGTCGGCCTTGTCACCAACCCGAGCGGTGTTGACCACAATCTCCGCTCAACCATTGACATCCTTCATGAGGCTCCGGGAGTCAATCTCAAGACACTTTTCGCTCCTGAGCATGGTGTACGCGGGGATGCCTACGCCGGCTCCCATGTCGCTGATTTCAAGGATGTCAAGACCGGAATCCCGGTCTATTCCATCTACGGAGCCAACCGCAAGCCGAGCAAGAAGATGCTTGAGGGACTGGACATTGTCGTCTATGACATCCAGGACATCGGCAGCCGTTCCTACACATTCATCAGCACGCTTGGACTGGTGATGAGGGCCTGTGCGGAGAACGGTATCGAAGTCATGGTGCTTGACAGGCCTAACCCTCTGGGCGGCAATAAGGTGGAAGGATGTCTCGTTGAGCCGGGCTTCCACTCGTTCGTCAGTGAGTTCAGGATCCCTTACATCTACGGCCTCACCGTCGGCGAGCTTGCCATCATGATCAACGAGGAAGGCCTGAACTGTGGCGAAAAGGGGAACGAGGCCCCATTGAAATGCAAGCTCTCCGTCATCCCGATGGAAGGATGGCACAGGAATATGCTCTATCCTGACACTAATCTCCCTTGGATCCTTCCGTCTCCGAATATTCCTTACCCTCAGTCAGCCGTGAACTATCCGTCCTCCGGCATCACCGGCGAGTTCCAAGGGTATCTAAACATCGGCATCGGCTACACTCTCCCGTTCGAGGTGTTCGCGGCCGAGTGGATTGACGCTGACGCGTTGAAGGCCAGACTGGACAGCTACAACCTTCCGGGAGTGGCTTTCAGGACGATTCATTTCAAACCATTCTCCGGCAGCCTTCAGGGGAAACTCATTCATGGTGTCCAGTTCCATTACACTGACTACGAGGCCGCTTGCTGCACATTGACCCAGTTCTATGTGATGCAGGCCGTGAACGAACTCTATCCGGACAGGAATCCGTTCGCCCTCTCCAAGGGACGCAACAACATGTTCGACAAGGTGTGTGGTACGGATTATGTAAGAACGACTTTCGGAAAGCGTCTTAAGGTCGGGGACATCGCTGACTATTGGTCCAAGGATGTCGAGGCCTTCAAGAAACTTTCCAGAAAGTATTGGCTATATAATTAAACCACTTAGTAACATGAAAAAAATAAGTTGCCTCAGATTAAGAGAATATTTTCGAGGATAGATCTATTTTCGAAGAAGGAGTGTGCCGGTGGCACATGACTGATGAGAAAAGAGATATAGACCGAAAAGATTCCTTAAGATGATGCAGGTTATTTTTTGAAGGTTACTTAACACCGAATCATCATGAAGAACATTCTGAACATCGCGATCGCATCGGCTGTAGCATTTGCCCTTATCGCATCACCGGTTGATTCATACTCACAGGAAAGACGCTCCTCCGGTTCGAGGAGCAACACAACGTCGTCACAGACCCGCTCATCGTCCAGAAGTTCTTCTTCCACAAGGAGTTCTGGTTCGTCATCCGCAAGGAACTCTGGTTCGGCTTCAACGAGAAGTGCAAGCTCCTCTTCCACAAGGAGTTCAGGATTTTCTGTGTCCGGAGGCTCGCAGGACAACAACCGCAGGAGCAATTCCGGCGTGTCAAGGAGTACGTCTTCGTCAAGGTCTTCTTCCCTCGGGAACGACAACGGAGGCTATCAGGACAACAACCGCAGGAGCGGTTCCGGCGTGTCGAGGAGTACGTCTTCGTCAAGGTCTTCTTCCCTCGGGAACGACAACGGAAGCTATCAGGACAACAACCGTCGGAGCAATTCCGGCGTGTCAAGGAGTTCGTCTTCTTCCAGAGGCTCGTCCTCATCGGTGAGAAGCTCATCGTCATCCCGTAGCTCATCAACTTCTGTAAGAAGTTCTTCCTTGGACAGAAGGGCTTCCTCATCGACAAGAACTTCCGGTGACAGGGTGGCAAGGCAGATAGGCTCTTCCTCCACCAGAAGCAACTCGTCCCGCTCAGCCGCTTCTGATTCACGTCGGGAGCAGTCCCAGAGGGTCGGAAACGCCACAAGGGGAGGCTTGACCACCTATGACGCACACAGGGACGTGATGAGGGAAAGCCGCAGTGATTTCATGAGAATAGGCGAGGACAGGAATGTCCACAGAATTCCGCCTCGGGAGAGGGATTTCATGCCGTATGACCGTCCGGGTCATTTTTGGGCGCATGACCCGCACTGCTACGGCTACAGGGTTCATCGTCTCCCTCCTCGTTACAGAAGAATGACATATTGGGGGGTCGAGTACTGCATCTACGACGGGATCTATTACAGACCTTACGGCGACATATTCGTTGTCTGCCGTCCTCCGCTCGGGGTCTGCATCGACCGCGCCGTTTCAGATCTGGCGTTCGCTTCCGTACGCTTCGCCTACTATAACAACACGTACCGGATGTATCGCGCCATTGACGCCAACAACCGTATCATCGAGGAGCAGAACAGGATAATCGCCAGGAACAACGCCACCATAGCAGCTCAGAACAACGCGTTCGCGCTGAACTCAACAAGGGCTGACAACGCCTACACTCTTGCGGACAGACTCGGCCTTGTTCAGAGCTACGCCTATGCCAACCAGCCGTACTACTATCAGGACGGAGTCTTCTACATCGTCAACTCCAACGGCCAGTACGAGGTGATTGTCCCTCCGGCCGGCGCTTTGGTCGAGGATCTTCCGGACGATTACGACACGATCACGATGGACGGGATGGACTTCTACAAGGTCGATGACACCGTTTATCGCCTTACTCTCGTGGAAGGCAAGCCTTACCTTGAGGTTCTCGGCCAGATGTACGGCAAGTTGGCCAGCAAGTACAACTACTACTCTAACGGAGCTGCATACAATAGCCTTTATTAATGAATATTAATGGATAAGCTTCATTCTTTATTTGAAAGTTACACAGGCCGGAAGGTCAATGAATCGGAAGAACTGAACTCTTCCGGAAGCAACAGGAGGTATTTCCGTCTCAAGGGCGGAAATATTTCCATTATTGGTGTCATCGGAACGAGCCGTGAAGAGAACAACGCGTTCATCAGCCTCGGTTCGCATTTTCTTGGCAAAGGAATCAGGGTGCCTAAAGTGTTTGCTGTCAGTGAGGACGGAATGCGCTATATTCAGGAAGACCTTGGCGACGACCAGCTCTACAAGGTGGTCTCACAGGGGCGGGAGAGTGGCGAATACAGTTCCTATGAATGTCATCTTCTGTGCCGCGCCATGGAGATGCTTCCAAAGATGCAGTTCAAGGGGGCGGAGGGGCTTGACTGGTCAGTCTGCTACCCTGAGCCTGAGTTCAACGAGAGGATGATCCTCTTTGACCTGAACTATTTCAAGTACTGCTTTCTGAAGGCTACCGGTCTGGAATTCAATGAGGTGAGGCTTCAGGATGATTTCGAGAGGCTCAAGACGGATCTCATGCAGGACATGGGCGACACATTCATGTATAGGGATTTTCAGGCCAGAAACGTGATGATGAAAGACGGTGAACCGTACTTCATTGATTTTCAAGGTGGACGGCGCGGCCCGATCTACTATGATGTGGCATCTTTCGTCTGGCAGGCCCGCTCACGTTACCCGGAGAACCTCCGCAAGGAAATGGTTCAGACCTACCTTCGCGCTTTGAAGGGCTACATGGATGTGGACGAGGCTCATTTCAACGAAAGGCTCAGGCTGTTCATCCTGTTCAGGACTCTCCAGGTGTTGGGCGCGTACGGTTTCAGAGGCTATTTCGAGAAGAAACCGCATTTCCTTGCGAGCGTTCCTTACGCTCTGGGTAACCTGCGTCGCCTTCTCCAGAAGCCGTTCGAGGATTATCCTTATCTGAACGAGATCCTCACCAAACTCACCACGATGTCGCAGTTCAACAACATCGCCGAGGACAAACGTCTGGAAGTGAGAGTCTTCAGTTTCGCTTACAAGAAAGGCATCCCTGTTGACACATCCGGCAATGGAGGAGGCTACGTCTTTGACTGCCGCGCCATCAACAATCCAGGCAAGTACGAGCATTACCGTCAGTTCACGGGGCTCGACAAGGAGGTCATAAAATTCCTTGAGGATGACGGCGGAATCACAAAGTTCCTGAACAACGTCTATGACCTTGTCGATAACCATGTCAAATGCTTCATTGAGAGGAAGTTCACCCATCTTCAAGTTTGTTTCGGATGCACTGGCGGACAGCACCGCTCGGTTTACTGCGCGGAGCATCTGGCCCAGCATCTGGCCGACAGGTTTGACATTAAGATAACGGTGACCCATAGGGAACTTGACATTGAGAAAATCCTGTAGATGAAAGCGATGATTTTCGCGGCAGGTCTCGGGACGAGACTCAAGCCGATCACGGACACTTTGCCTAAGGCCTTGGTGCCTGTCGCCGGAAAGCCTCTCCTGTACCATGTCGTGTCAAAGCTTAAGGAGGCCGGAATCTCTGACTTTGTGATCAACGTCCATCATTTTGCCGACTCGATCATAGGCTACACTCATGAGCAGAACGATTTCGGTGTCAAGGTCAGATTCTCGGACGAGCGGGATCTTCTGCGCGAGACCGGAGGAGGGATCAAATTCGCCCGCCCACTATTGGAAGGCGGACATTTTCTGGTTCATAATGTGGACATAATCTCGGACTTGGATGTCGTCTGGTTCATCTCTCAGACCCGTCCTGACGCCATGTCGAGCATTCTTGTGAGCGATCGTAAGACACAGAGATATTTCCTTTTCGACGACGACATGAGGCTTGTCGGCTGGACGAATCTGGCCACAGGTGAGGTCAAGAGCCCTTACGGGGACATCGACCCGGGAAAGTTCCGGAAATATGCTTTCGCAGGCGTCCACTGCATCTCCGACGGCATATTCAAAGTCTTTGACGAGGATGGCTGGGGAGACCGCTTCTCCATAACGGACTTTTATATTCAGGAATGTGCCAAGCATCCGATCTATGGAATAGTCCCTAAGGAGTTGAGACTGATTGATGTGGGTAAGTTTGAGACCCTCTCCGAGGCGGATGAATTTGTTAGAAACACACTTAAAAACAACTGATTAATATTATGGCAAAAGGCAAGTTTTGGTCTGAGTTCAAGGACTTTGCGATGAAAGGCAATGTGATCGATCTGGCTGTCGGTGTAATTGTCGGCGGCGCTTTCGGCAAGATTGTCACCTCTTTGGTCAACGATGTCATCATGCCGTGCGTGGGCGTGCTCATCGGCGGCTTCGATTTCACAAACCTTAAGATCGTCCTTCACAAGGCTGTGATGGAAGGCTCGGAAGTGATCAAGCCTGCCGTGACCCTGAACTATGGCAATTTCATTCAGGAGACGGTTAATTTCCTGATCATCGCTTTCAGTATATTCCTTGCCATCAAGGGATTGGCTAAATTGCAGAGAAAGAAGAAGGAAGAGGCTTCGGCAGCCCCTGCCGTACCGGCTCCTAAGCCTGATGATGTGGTTCTTCTTGAGGAGATCCGGGATCTTCTGAAGAATCAGAAGTGATCCGTTCCTTGTACATCTTCGGGGAGCATCCGACCGCTTCCTTGAAATACTTTCCGAAGAAAGACTGGTTCGCGAAATGCAGGGCCTCGCTGATTTCCTGAATGGTGTAATTGCCGCTCTTGAGCATGGTCTTTGCGTCCTTTATGACGAAGTCGCGTATCCAGTCTTTCGCATGTTTGCCGGACTCCTTGTAGATAATCTGGGCGAAGTATTTCGGGGAGATGAACAGTTTCTTTGCGTAGAACTGGACACTTCTCTCGAACGTGTAGTTCTGGCTGACCTCGATTAGGAAACGGCGCAGAACCTCGTTGCTTCTCCACTTTGTCACAGGCTGTGAAACCTCCTTGTTCTCGTTGTTCATAAGATGAGCCGAAAGGTAGCTTGCGAGCATGACGTAGGCTCCTTCCAGCGCCTCGGATTTGAACACCTCACTGTCGAAGAGGATGATGTTCTTGACAGTCGTGAAAAAGGACAGCATGCGTTTGCTCTCCTCTGGCGAGAGGTGAAGTATCTTTGGATCGTACAGTGAGTTGCGCAGGAATCTGGTGCTGCCGTAGGTGAATTTAATCAGACTGCAGTCTGGAAGGATGGACACAGAGATGGACTTGAAGTCATCGGAGATGCTGATGCTCTCGGCGATGTTGCCGATGCTGACCATGAAGATGTCGTTGGCCCTTATGACATAGTCCCGGCCGGAAACCCTGGTGCGTGCCTCTCCGTCAACGCAAAGGAATATGGTCGTGAAGCGCATCTTTGCCGGCAGGGGAGGGAACATCTTGACCTTCTTCGGCCATCTGTCATCGATGCTGTCGTTCAGGAACAACTGATCGTTATAGACGGTCAGTCCAGGGAACTCTTTCAGCAGCTGGATGTCAAAATTGTTTATTTTCCTGTATTTGTCCATTTTGTTTTAAAATTGTTCAAAAATACGCATTTTTGGACAAAATGAACGAATATTCTTACTTTTTATCTTTTTTGAATATCTTGTAGCCGATGACTGCCACTGTGACACTCATCAGCGGGCTGAGCAGGTTGAAGAAGCAATATGGCAGATAGGCCATGGTGGGTACGCTCAAAATTGTCGCTTGGGTCATTCCGCAGCTGCTCCACGGGTAGAGTGGCGAGGTGACCGTGGCGGAATCCTCCACGGCGCGGCTCAGGAGCCTGTTCTCATAGCCCTCTTTCTCGTAGATGTCCTTGAACAGGCTTGATGTCAGGATGATGGCCAGATACTGATCGGACACTATGCCGTTGAGTGCTGTTCCAGTCACCACTGTCGAGGTCACGAGACTTACCCGGCGTTTTGTCATCGGAAGGATCATCGATGCCAGATGATGCAGCATCCCGCTCGCTTTCATGGCCGCTCCGAAGCACATGGCGCAGATGATCAGGTAGACGGTGTTCAGCATTCCGAGCATCCCCTTTGAGGCCACAAGCTGATCGACATCCGGATTGCCGGTTTCGACCGAGACGGAGTTGTAGATTGTCTCGATTGTACCAGTGAACAGGATTTTCGCTGAACTCCCTGATCCTGAGACGCTCGAACCTATTTCCCTCATGATGTCCGGTTGGAAGATCAGCGCCGCGGCGGCCGCCAGCACGGTGGACAGGGCAAGGACAATGAGTGCGGGCATTTTGCGGGCTATCATTATCGCCGTAAGGGCGGGGACAATCATCAGCCATGGGGTGATGTTGAATTTGGCGCCGAGCACGTTGGTATATTCATTGATCATGGCAGCGTCGTCGCCGTTGTGCGAGAGGCCAAGGATGAGGAATATGATGAGTGTGATCACGATTGACGGGACTGTCGTGTACATCAGGTAGCGAATGTGGGTGAACATCGGGACCTTGCTCATCGAGGAGGCGAGCACTGTGGTGTCGGACAGTGGGGAGATCTTGTCCCCGAAATATGCTCCGGAGATGATCGCTCCTGCTATCATGCCATCGCTGAAACCCTCAGCCTTGCCTATTCCCAGAAGAGCCACACCGATCGTGGCGATTGTGGTCCACGAGCTGCCGACCATGACTGAGACCAGCGCGCAGATCACGCAGGCGGTGAGCAGGAATATTTTCGGACTTATGATCTTGACACCATAGTAGATGAATGTCGGAACGATGCCGCTCATCGTCCATGTCCCGGAGATCGCCCCGATCAGGAACAGGATCACGATCGCGGTGGTGACGTCTCCGATGTTGCTTTTGATCGCTTCCTCGAAATCCTGCCACGGTACCTTGAACAGCCACATGGCCAGCCAGATGGCGACACCGGCGGAGAAAAGCAGTGCGACCTGGCTGGCGCCGAGGATGGCGTCGCTGCCGAATATGCTGATGTTCAGCGCCAGAAGCGTCACGAGAATCAGGATCGGAATCAGGGATATTCCCACCCGGAACATGGTTATTTTCTTCATCTGAGTAAGTCCGTTAATATTCCTTTTTCAAAATGGAACGCAAGTTAATTTTTTTTTCGCATTTTTACGCAAGAATTCCGATGGTACGGATTTAGTTGACTGGAAAAATAAAATAAGTATATGAAACAGATGAAAAATTTCAAGATTACTTTGGCCGTTCTGGCCGCGGTTTCGGCCTTGGCCATGTCCTTGTCTTCATGCTCAAAGGATGACGGCCCTTATTATCCAGCCTATAACGGGCTTGTGACCATCAAGACAACAGACTCTGGTGTCACCTATTTCCAGTTGGATAAGAAGACCACTCTGGAACCGACGAACTGGAAGAACCCTTATAAACGTGAGGTGAGGGCTTTGCTCCGATATTCCGAGGAACCGGGGGAAGGCGGACTCTTTTCAAAGAAGGTCAAGGTCGCATGGATCGATTCGGTGCGCACAAAAAGCGCTGTTTCTTATGACAATGAATTCATGAAAGGTAACAATGCCCCGATTGAGTTGTATAATGATTGGGTGACCTGCCTTGAGGACGGTTATCTTACCATTCATTTCGCCGCCTTGTTCGGACGAGGTAGCAAGATCGTGCACATTGTTGATTTGGCGGTGGATCCGAAGACTCTCGATCTATACCTCAAGCATGACAACAATGGTGATAACGGATATGTCCCGGGTGAAGGTGTAATCGCTTTCAAGATCGATGACCTGCTGAAGGATGTCAAGGATGGGCAGGAACTGACATTGCACTGGAAGGGTTCGGAGGGAGAAAAGACCGCTAAAGTGAAATATCTCTCCAGATTCGCTCTGCCTCAGAAGTAACAGTCTTCTATCCTATTGATGGGAACACTGTCTGGAGACATGGAAAAGGTTCTTGTCGAACAGGCAAGAAATGGTGACCGGGCTGCGATGCGGCAGATTTATGACTGCTACTCCAGATACCTTGCGGCCACCTGTTCCCGTTATCTGCCGGACGGAGGAGATCTTAGGGATGTCCTTCAGGACAGTTTCGTTAAGATATTCTCGTCATTGGGCAAGTTTGATTATCGTGGCGAAGGCTCTCTGAAGGCATGGATGAGGCAGATTGCCGTCAACGAGGCTCTGAAGCTTATCCGCAAACGGAAACGGTCCGACACCGTTGAGTACAAGTGGGACTTGCCGGACAGGGAGGATGAAGAGGAACCTGATGTCGGCAGCGTTCCTCAGGGCGTGATCCAGAAAATGATCCAGGCTTTGCCGGAAGGTTACCGAACGGTTCTCAACCTTTATGCCTTTGAGGAGAAAAGCCACAAGGAAATCGCAGCCCTGCTTGGGATCACGGAAAGCACTTCGGCTTCACAGCTTCATAGGGCCAGAGCCATACTGGCAAGGCAAATCAATGAATATAAGAAAAGAACGGAGACGACATGATGGACGATAAGGATTGGCTGAAAGGCCTGCAGAACAAAATGAAGGACTATGAGGAACCCGCACCGGAAGGATTGTGGGAGGACATCGAGTCTTCTGTCTTCCATGGAAAGAAGCGCCGTGTGATCGCCTTGCCTGTCTTTTGGCGGTCAGTCGCCGCCGCGGCTGTCGTGGCGTTGGGCGTGTTCGCCGGACTCCGTCTTTCTCAACCGGTTGTCGAGAATCCTTTGGATATGTCACAGGGGATGGATAAGTCACAGGGGACCCTGGCTTCCGGTCTCACTTCTTCAGTCAACAATGACGGAGGCCGGGAGTCTTCTGTGGAAATTGTCCGGAACCCTGAGTCGGAAACCCTGTTGGCAGACTCAAGGACGGTCAGGAAACGTCAGACCAAGGCCGCTGCGGTGAATGACGGGAACTATGTTCCTGAAACAGAGGCTGTTGTTATGGAAGCTGTGAATGAGAAAGTGGAGGCTCGACATTATGCTCCGGTAGAGTCTGTTCAGCAGACTCGGCGACCGGAAGAGAATGAGGAGAAAACTGAAAGAGTGGAGGAGGCGAAGGCTGATGTCGTAACTACGACTCATGACGGAGAGGACTGGTCGGAATACATTTCTGCCGCTGATGGTTCCAAACCGTCAAGGCGTAAGGCGGCATCATTGGATGTGTCTCTTTCCAGCGGCTCGACGGGCGCTCGTAATGAGAATCGGTACGACCTTCAGATGTTTTACAGGGGTTCGGCTCCGACACCCGCGAACGGCTTGATTGATGATTCAAAAGGCTTTGCCGGAAATGATGCCCGGATTCATACCCGAGGCTTGGCTCCAATTGAACTGAAAAGTGGCTCGATTGTCACCTCGAATTCTGACCACAAACGTCCGGTCAGATTGGCTCTTACTGTCAATTACCCGATCAGCGGCAGGTTTGGCCTTGAGACAGGAGCTATGCTGACAACTCTTCACAGCACATTCTCAACCGAGGCCGGACGCACTCTCACAGAGACGGATCAGACATTGAGATATGTCGGGATCCCACTGAATATGACGGCGTCGCTTGTGGACGCAAAATGGTTTTCTCTCTATCTTGGAGGTGGGGGAATGGTCGAGAAATGTATTTCAGGTAAATCTGTGACAACTGAGACCTTGGCCGGAATCAAGCAGGGTGACAGCGCGCGTAAAAGCTTTGGCGTCAAACCTTTGCTTTGGTCTTTGAATGCGTCGGCCGGTCTGCAGGCCAAGTTGACCAAGAATTTTGGACTCTACGTAGAGCCTGGGCTCAGCTATCATTTTGACGACAACTCTGATGTCCAGACAATCTACAAAGAACGACCTCTGGACTTTATGCTGACTTTTGGCGTGCGTTTCTCGCTCAGGTAGCCAATCCGGGGTTTGGGCATCAAGAAGGAGCGGAGCTCGTGGGCAGGCGTCCTTTCCCGGGGCTTCCGGCAGGCTTGTCATCGTGTAGGCGAGGAACACTCTTTCATATTCCTTGCCATGCGGAAACGTCAGGGTGAACGTGTGGTCTTTGTCTTCGCCCCATCCGAAGAAACTCAGCCCGATTTTATCAGTGCTGATGGTTGCCTGTGAAATTTTCCCTATGTGGGGTTGGTGGAGTGCATATGATGTCTTCAGGCACGGAATGTGCTGTCTTTGCCATCGCTTTGAGAAAACATCTGGAATACTTGAGCGCATTGGCGCTGGTGTTGTTCGCGTTCTTCTTTGCATCAACCAACCTCTTCACCCACGTCCATGAGGGTCCGGAGGGGAGGATTGTGCATTCTCATCCGTGGAGCGGAAAGTCGCATAGTCACAGCGACACCGAGTTGCAGCTCCTTCAACTCATCTCAAGCAATATATTCGAGGCGAGCGAACGGATCACTGTCACGGTGTCAGACCGTCCGGTCGTTCCGTATCATCCGTCAGGGGCCTTGCCGGAAGTAGCCCGGACAGTATTCCATCACGTTCTTGGACTCAGGGCTCCTCCGCAGTCGTTATAATCACATGCCTACTTGAAAAGTAGAGCCGTAGTCCGCATGGCCCGCTGCCGGGTCGTGCCTATTCCTGATTTTGATATAACGATAAAATATTCATGAAAACAACACATATTCTCGCCACTGTTGTGGCTATACTCATGGTGTCCATGAGTGGACATACTTATGCAGAGAGCAGAAAAACGGACGCGAGCGTTTCCGGTCACGTCATTGACGCCAAGACCGGGGAACATCTTCCTTACATTACCGTGATGATAGGCGGCACCCAGATCGGCATCCAGACATCATCTTCCGGACATTATTCAATCAGAAACCTTCCTTTGGGCAAGCATGAGGTCATCGCGACTTCACTTGGCTATAAGGACGCTTCGGTCACTCTTGAGTTCAAGGCCGGTCAGTCGTACGAGGCCAATTTCAGCCTTGAGCGGGAGAATCTGTCTCTTGACGGGGTGGTGGTCAGCGCCACCAGAAATCATTCCTCCAGAAAAGAGGCACCGGCGCTTGTCAATGTCATAGACAGCAGGATTTTCGCCACCACCTCGTCTCCGACCCTGGCGGAAGGACTGACTTTCCAGCCTGGTGTCAGGGTGGAGAACGACTGTCAGAACTGCGGATTCACGCAGGCCAGAATCAATGGACTGGACGGCCACTATTCACAAGTCCTCATCGATTCCAGACCAGTGTTCTCGGCGCTTGCGGGCGTGTATGGTCTGGAGCAGATCCCATCCTCGATGATTGACCGCGTGGAAGTGGTGCGCGGGGGTGGCTCCGCGTTGTTCGGAGCATCCGCGATCGGAGGCACCATCAACATAATCACAAAGGAAGCGATGAGTTCCAGCGCCGGAATCAGCCATGACCTCACCTCCATCGGGGTAAGCGGGGCCTTGGACAACAACACCGGCCTGAACGCATCAATGGTGACGGATGACGGAAGAGGAGGCCTGTTCGTGTTCGGGCAGAGACGTTCAAGGGATGGCTATGACGCGGACGGTGACGGGTTCACGGACATTCCTATGATCAATTCCATCACGGTAGGCACAAGAGGACACCTCCGCGTGAATCCTTTCTCCAAAATCAGGCTGGAGTATCATGGAACCAAGGAGTTCCGGCGAGGGGGAGATCGTCTGGATCTTCCGGCTCATGAAGCGCTTGTCGCGGAGCAGACGGAACACACGAACAACAGCGGATCTTTGAGTTATGACGGGCAAAGTCAGGATGGCAGGCAAATTTGGAACGCGTATGCTTCCGCCCAGCACATCAGAAGGAGCAGTTATTACGGAACAGGGAAGGATCCGAATGCGTACGGAAAGACCACCGACCTCACCGCGGTCTTCGGCGGTCAGTATTCCTACAAGTTTGACTGTCTGCTGTTCATGCCGGCGCAGTTGACCGCCGGTCTGGAATATAACTTTGACGACCTGAACGATGTCTCCCTTGGCTATGACTACAAAACCTCTCAGAAGGTACGCATTTTCGGATCATATCTTCAGAATGAGTGGAAGAACGCCCGTTGGAGTCTCCTCGCCGGGGTTCGCATGGACAAGCACAGCCTTATTTCCCGGCCAGTGCTCTCTCCGAGGGTGAATGTCCGTTACAGTCCTTTCCGTGATCTGAGCTTCCGCGCCATCTATGCGGGAGGATTCCGTGCGCCACAGGCTTTTGACGAGGATCTGCACATCTCCGTCGCAGGCGGAAAACGGATAAGGATCAAGCTCGCTGATAACCTGAAGGAAGAGCGTTCCCATTCGTTCAGCACTTCCGCCGACTGGTATCATACCTTCGGTACCGCCTCTCTGAATCTGATGGCCGAAGGATTCCTTACAGTGTTGAAAGATACTTACGCGCTGAGGGAGACCGGAGAAAAGGCGGATGGGGGGAAGAGCAATATAATGGAAAGATACAACGGCTCGGGCGCGAAGGTTTACGGATGCACTCTGGAGGGAAGACTTGCTGTCGCTGATGAACTCAGTCTCCAGGCAGGTGTCACTTTGCAGAGAAGCCGTTATGACATCGCGCAGAAATGGAGTGACGATCCCGATGTCGTCCCGACGCGGGAAATGTTCCGCTCGCCGGATTGCTATGGCTACATGGTGGCATCCTACAGTCCGTTCAGAAATTTTGACATAGACCTTTCAGGCACATTTACCGGCTCGATGCTTACACAGCACATGGCAGGCAGCGGCACTAATGTGGATGTCGCCGTCCGCACTCCTTCATTCTGGGACATGGGCTGCAAGGTCAGCTACGAATTCAGCGTCCTTGACATTTGTCGCCTAAAGTTGCACGCCGGAGTCAAGAACATCCTCAACGCCTACCAGAAGGACTTCGACAAGGGGGAGAAAAGAGACTCGGGCTACATCTACGGCCCGTCCCTTCCTCGTTCACTGGTCTTCGGCGCCGGACTGAGCTTCTAAAAGTGTCCCTGGGCGTGCTTTTCTGAAAAATATGCAGAGATTTTCCTTGATTTTTGGAAATATATCCATATATTTGCGAGGTATTTGAATAAATATGCTTTTGAGATGAAAGGTAAACTTGAAAGGCAAAGAATAATCCGAGAGGTCATCAAGGACAACAGGGTGTCCAATCAGGAGGAACTGTCCGCTCTTCTGGAGCGGCGTGGGTTGAGTGTCGCGCAGGCGACTCTCTCCAGAGACATCCGTGAGCTGAAGATCACCAAGATTCACGATGGTGTCGGCTATAGCTACAGCCTTCCTCAGCCAGGGATGCTGCGCAGTGTGCTTCGTGAGGCGTCCATGTCTTCCGACAGCATCGACAGTCTGGAGTTCTCCGGCTCGATGGCCGTCATCAAGACGCGACCGGGACATGCCGGGATGATCGCTTCTGTGATTGACGAGGGGCATCTTCCTGAGGTCATGGGAACCTTGGCCGGCGATGACACGATTCTGTTGGTTCTGAGAGAAGGGAGCTCACATGATGATGTGGCGGGATCGCTTGCCGGGATGTTCAAAGGCATTGATGGCAAAAGGGTTGATTAAGAGAGATTAAAACGAGCTTTATAAAAGATGACGCAGGACGAATTGACTGTTGAGGTCGCTTCGGACAAGCACCTCATTTACGTCGATGAGATTCTAAAGACAATAGAGGATGCGGCCAAGGTAAGGGGCACCGGCATCGCGAAGAGAAAGCCGGAATATGTCGCCCAGAAGATCAAGGAGGCCAAGGCCGTGATCGCTCTTCAGGGCGAGAAGTTCGCCGGATTCAGCTACATCGAGACTTGGGAACACCGGCAGTACGTGACGACTTCAGGATTGATAGTGCATCCGGATTTCCGTGGCTTGGGGCTTGCCAAGAGAATCAAGGATCTAACGTTCTCGCTGGCACGCACACGCTGGCCTCACGCCAAGATATTCAGTCTCACAAGTGGTGCTGCCGTGATGACGATGAACACCCAGTTGGGCTATAAGCCGGTGACTTTTGCCGAGCTTACCAGCGACGAGGCTTTCTGGAAGGGCTGCGAGGGGTGCGTCAATGTGGATGTGCTGAAGCGCACCGACAGGAAATACTGCATCTGCACTGGAATGCTTTTCGATCCGGAGGAGCATCTTCCTGCGAAGATTCCACAGGATGTCCTCGAACGGATCCGCAGGATCGACGAGGCCGGGAATGACAACAAAAAGGATTAATGAATATGGAAAAGAAGAAAGTTGTGGTCGCCTTCAGCGGCGGTCTGGACACATCCTTCACGGTGATGTATCTGGCCAAGGAAAAGGGCTATGAGGTTTACGCCGCGTGCGCCGACACCGGCGGATTCAGCGCCGAACAGCTGAAAGACAACGAGAAGCACGCCTACGAACTGGGTGCGAAGGAATATGTCACCCTCGATGTGACCAAGGAATATTACGACAAGAGTCTCCGTTATATGATCTTCGGCAACGTGCTGAGGAACGGGACGTATCCGATTTCAGTCTCTTCCGAGAGAATATTCCAGGCTATGGCCATCGCGCGTTATGCCAAGGCAATCGGCGCGGATGCCATCGCCCACGGTTCGACAGGAGCCGGCAACGATCAGGTCCGCTTTGACATGACCTTCCTTGTTATGGCTCCGGGGATCGAGATCATCACCCTCACGAGGGATATGGCGCTGACTCGCCAGTTTGAGGTCGATTACCTCAATGAGCACGGCTTCAAGGCTGATTTCAAGAAACTTAAATATTCCTACAACGTCGGCCTTTGGGGTACATCCATCTGTGGCGGCGAGATTTTGGACTCCACTCAGGGGCTTCCGGAGGAGGCTTATCTGAAGCAGATTACGAAGGACGGCTCCGAGACCATCGAGATCGAGTTCGAGAAAGGGGAGATCGCCGCTGTCAACGGCAAGAAGTTCGCTGACAAAGTCGCTGCCATTCAGGAGATTGAGTCGATAGCCGCTCCTTACGGCATCGGGCGTGACATGCACGTGGGAGACACCATCATCGGCATCAAGGGACGTGTCGGCTTCGAGGCCGCCGCGCCTATGCTCATCATCGCCGCCCACAAGTTCCTGGAGAAGTTCACCCTCAGCAAATGGCAGCAGTACTGGAAGGATCAGGTTTCCAACTGGTACGGGATGTTCCTGCATGAGAGCCAGTACCTTGAGCCGGTGATGAGGGACATCGAGGCGATGCTTGAGAGCAGCCAGAGGAACGTGACCGGCAAGGTGACGATGGAACTTCGTCCGTGGTCGTTCTCGACCGTCGGTGTGGATTCTCCTTGCGACCTTGTCAAAACCAAGTTCGGTGAATATGGAGAGATGCAGAAAGGTTGGACCAGCGAGGATGCCAAAGGCTTCATCAAAGTCACATCCACTCCTCTCCGTGTTTACTACACCGCCCACAAGGACGAAGGTGACCAACTGGAAAAGGAATTGTAAATGATTATAAATGAGTATATAAAGGTTGGGATCGTAGGGGCCGCCGGCTACACGGCCGGCGAGCTTCTGCGGAGTCTGGCCAATCATCCTTGGATAGAAGTCGCGAAGCACCCCGGATTTGCTATATGTTTAGAAACCTTAATCTTGTCCCTGAACGCCTCCGGAAGGCCATAGACAAAATCCTCCGCGTCGGCGGCCAGACGGAAATCGTTGCTGAGGTCGATGATGGCTCCCTTGTAGGTTTCCGGAAGAGAATGCACAAAACCCTTTGATTTTCCGTGACCGGAGCAAAGGAATATCACATCGGCCTCTTCCACAGGGGCATCAGCACTGAACTTCAGATCCGTCTCTCCCAATAAATCCTGATGCGCCGACCATACCGCTCCACCGGCGCGGGCCAGGCCCCGTCAGAGACCACGCATTTCAGCTGGAGAGCCAACAACCTCTCGGTCTACAAGGCGTTTACCCACCAGCATCTGGGCGAGATAGGGGAGACCCTTCACACTCTCGCTCCGAGCTATGAGGGCGAATTGAATTTTGTTCCTGTCAGAGGTGACTTCACCAGAGGAATTCTGGCGTCGGTTTACTTTGATTGTGACCTTTACGAGGAAGATGCTGTGGCTTTGTACAAGGATTATTACAAGGACGAGCCTTTTGTGCACGTGATCGACACGAATCCGGATTTGAAGATGGTCGTGAACACGAACAAATGTGTGCTCAATGTCCACAAGTACGGTCGTAAGCTACATGTGGTCAGCATCATCGACAACCTCGTCAAAGGCGCTTCCGGCCAGGCCGTCGAGAACATGAACCTCATATTCGGCCTCCCCGAGGACACCGGCCTTCACCTCAAGGGCACCCGTTTTTAATATTCGAATCATATTATGAACTTATTCGATGTATACAGCCTCTTTGACGTGACTCCCGTCAAAGCCAAAGGCACCAGAATCTGGGACGACAAGGGGCAGGAGTACCTTGACCTCTACGGAGGCCACGCCGTCATCTCGGTCGGCCACTGCCACCCGAAGTACGTGGCTGCCATCACCGACCAGCTGAACAAGATCGGCTTCTACTCCAACAGCGTGAAGAATCCGCTTCAGGTCGAGCTGGCCGGAAAGATCGGTGAACTATCCGGACTACAGGATTACTCCCTCTTCCTGATCAACTCTGGAGCGGAGGCCAATGAGAACGCCCTCAAACTGGCCTCTTTCCACACCGGAAAGGACAGGATGATCGCGTTCAAGGGAGCCTTCCACGGAAGAACCTCCGGAGCGGTGGCCGTCACTGACAATCCTAAGTATTCAGCGCCGTTCAACTCGCATCACAATGTCACATTCCTGCCTCTGAATGACATAGAGGCGGTGAAGGCTGAACTGGTCAAAGGTGATGTCGCGGGCGTGATCATCGAAGGCATCCAGGGGGTCGGCGGTATCGTCATCCCTGATGACCGGTTCATGAGAGACCTTCGTCAGGCCACCAAGGAAGCCGGCGTGGTGCTGATTCTTGACGAGATTCAGAGCGGCTACGGCCGCAGCGGCAGGGTCTTCGCTCACCAATGGGCCGGAATCAAACCGGACATCGTCACGATGGCAAAAGGCATGGCGAACGGTTTCCCGATCGGCGGAGTCCTGATCTCGCCGGAGTTCGAGGCCACAAAGGGAATGCTAGGTACCACATTCGGAGGCAATTACCTCGCGATGGCCGCGGCAAACGCCGTCGCTGACATATTCAAGGAAGAGAATCTCGTTGCGAACGCATTTGAGGTAGGAGAGTATCTGAAGAATTCCATTCCGGCCTCTCCGAGAATCAAGGAGGTGCGTGGCCGCGGACTCATGGTCGGCATAGAATTCAATGAGCCGATCGCCGGGATCAGAGGCCGCCTCCTCTACGAAAAGCACATATTCACAGGCGTTTCCGGCAAGAACATGATCCGCCTTCTTGCCCCGCTTACGCTTACCAAGGCGGACGTTGACATATTCATTGACGCATTGAAGGAAGTATTATGAGAAGTTTTTTTCACGTAGGTGACATAGGCGACCTCGGCAAGGCGCTTGAGGAGGCGAAGCAGGTCAAGGCGACCCCGTTCGCATGGCAGAATCTGGGCAGGAACAAGACGATCATTCTGATTTTCTTCAACAGCAGCCTGCGCACCCGCCTGAGCAGCCAGAAGGCGGCCATGAATCTGGGAATGAACACGATAGTCCTCAATGTCAACGGCGACAGCTGGAAACTTGAGACAGAGATGGGCGTGGTGATGGACGGCGACAAGCCGGAGCATCTGCGCGAGGCGATCCCTGTCATCGGCAGCTACTGTGACATCATCGGAGTGCGCTCGTTCGCCGGCCTGAAGGACAAGTCCTTCGACTACAACGAGACCATTCTCAGGCAGTTCATTGAATATTCCGGCAAACCTGTCATCAGCCTCGAATCTGCCACGGTCCATCCATGCCAGGCCTTCGCCGACCTCATCACGATCAATGAATATAAAAGTGTGGCGCGTCCGAAGGTGGTCCTGACCTGGGCTCCGCATCCGCGTGCGCTGCCTCAGGCTGTGCCTAACTCGTTCGCCGAGTGGATGAATGCCGCCGACGTGGATTTCGTCATCACCCATCCGGAAGGCTACGAGCTTGATCCTCAGTTCGTCGGCGATGCCCGTGTGGAGTACGACCAGATGAAGGCCTTTGAGGGAGCGGACTTCATCTACGCCAAGAACTGGTCTTCCGTCTCGCACTATGGCCAGATCCTGAGTCAGGATCGTGCTTGGACAGTCGGGGCGCGCCAGATGGCCGTCACCGACAACGCGTACTTCATGCACTGCCTCCCGGTGAGAAGGAATATGATCGTGACGGACGAGGTGATTGATTCCCCTCGCAGCATCGTGATCCCTGAGGCCGCCAACCGCGTCGTCTCCGCCCAGGTCGTGATGAAGAGGATGCTGGAGGATCTGCAGTAAGACTTTGTTGCGGAAACGGTACAGGAAAGGGGCCTCTCCTGTACCAAATGGCCTTTTGTCATCGTTTGGTACAGGAAAAGCCTCTTTGGTGTACGGAAATAATTTTGAGGAAAATGAATATGATAAAGGATTCATTGAATATTATTAAGGTTGGGGGAGCCATTGTGGAGAACGAGGAGTCTCTCCAGTCCCTCCTGATGTCACTGTCAAGCCTCAAGGGCAGAAAGATTCTCGTGCACGGAGGCGGCAAGATCGCCACTGAGATGGCGGCCAGACTGGGCGTGGAGACTCAGATGATCGATGGCCGCAGGATCACAAGCGCCGAGATGCTGAAGGTGGTGACGATGGTTTACGGCGGACTTGTCAACAAGAATCTGGTTGCGCGTCTGCAAGCCCTTGGTGTCAACGCCATTGGCCTTACCGGAGCTGATCTCAATCTGATTATGAGTGTGAAGCGCCCCGTCCAGCCAATCAACTTCGGTTACGTAGGTGACATCAAGTACGTCAACGCCAAGGCTTTGGAAAACCTTCTTGAGTCCGGCGCCGTGCCTGTTCTCGCCCCGCTGACCCATGACAAGGAAGGCTCGATGCTGAACACCAACGCCGACACGATCGCCTCGTCCGTCGCCCAGGCTCTCGCCCCGGTCTATGACGTGACCCTGACATATTGCTCGTCCACTCCGGGCGTGATGAAGGACCTGAACGACCCGTCGAGCGTGATTCCGACCATAACCAGTTCCGATTTCGCCCCGATGGTCGCCGACGGCACCATCTCCGAGGGAATGATCCCGAAACTCCAGAACGCCTTCGAAGCCATCAACTCCGGTGTCTCCCGTGTGGTCATCACCTCCGCCTCCGCCCTGAATGCCGGCACCACCATCATGGCCGACCCCGAGACCGACGACTAAGTTTACGATAACTCGGAATCTGTCTCTTATGCCGGCCATCATCATGGCAGGCCCCGAGACCGATGACCAGGATCCGTCTCGTCGATCTGAAATTTGCGGAGAATTGTGCGTGTATTGCTGTCTTTTTTTAGTAAATTGCAGCACATTTCTATTGACAGAAACATAATGGCATATTCATCTCTACCTTCTGCGGCGCTGTTTTCAGACGCCTGCATTAGCTTCATCGTTACCGGGCTGGTCTGCGCTTTTGTGAGGTGGTTCCACATGTGTCCGGGTTATCTGGATAATGAGGCTGTCTATTATCCGGCCAGAAAGCAGATGGCGGCATTCTTTGCCATGCCGGTTTTCTTGTTGCCGTATGTGTTCCGGCCATCTGATCCATTGGTGATGACGTACTCGGTATCAGTGTTACTTATTGATGTGTCTCTCTCCGTGACGGTTCTGTACCGGATCTATTTCCGATGGAATCTTGTCGGCAGGACTTCGTGGAGGAAGATTTTTCAATGCTTTTCCTTTTCATGGATTTCAGCCTTTCTGCTGGGAGTGGTTCTTTTTCCCCGGTTTTGTTCTCACTATGAAAAATGGATTATTGGTGATACCGCCATTATCGGGATGGTCTTGACGATAATGGCGGGGGTTCAGCGCGAAAAGCAGCCATGG
>OQWI01000343.1_pt1 | contig 21307 bp, 13 predicted proteins | sample 1691551 | NCBI WGS metagenome assembly OQWI01 (sample SAMN03418259, study PRJEB22391) | human gut metagenome | biome: human-gut; feature: organic feature; material: feces | host: Homo sapiens | place: Tanzania | collected 2013-01
ATTTTCAATTTAGAAACGCATTATTTATCGTCCTACTAAAGTATAGCCCTCGGGTTTCAGCTCGTAGGCTGTTACGGTTTCACCAAAGGTGGAAGCCCACGAATCGAAGTGCTGCAAGTCGTTTTCTACAAGCGTTTCATACTGTAAATATCTCTGAATGGTATATAGTTCAACCATTGAGTTTGAGATTGGCGTACCTGTTGCAAAGACCGTTCCTCTGCCGCCTGTGATTTCGTCAAGGTATCTGCACTTCATAAACAGGTCCGAGGACTTCTGCGCTTCGGTCTGAGCTATTCCGCCGACATTTCTCATTTTCGTATAGAGATAAAGGTTTTTGTAGTAGTGACTTTCGTCAATAAACAGCCTGTCAACACCCAGTTCTTCAAAGGTAACTACATCATCCTTTCGGCTTTGGTCGTTTAACTTCTGTAACTTTACCTTTAAGGATTTTCGGCTTTTTTCAAGCTGCTTGATTGAAAAGTTTTCTCCACGATTCTCTTTCAACTCACGAATACCGTCTGTGATTTCGTCAATCTGCTGTTCAAGGATAATTCTTTGCCTTTCAACGCTCATCGGAATTTTCTCAAACTGGGAATGTCCGATAATGATAGCGTCATAATCGCCTGTGGCAATTCGTCCGCAGAAGCGTTTGCGGTTTTTAGTTTCAAAATCCTTTTTGGTTGCAACAAGGATATTTGCCGCTGGATAGAGCTGTAAAAACTCTGCCGCCCATTGTTCGGTCAGGTGATTAGGCACAACAAAAAGCGACTTACTGCATAAGCCAAGCCTCTTTGATTCCATAGCTGCCGCCGTCATCTCGTAGGTTTTGCCTGCGCCGACTGCGTGTGCAAGCAAGGTATTTCCACCGTAGAGAATATGAGCAACAGCGTTTTTCTGATGTTCCCTGAGTTCAATTTCAGGATTCATACCGTTAAAGGTAATATGACTTCCGTCGTACTCACGTGGTCTTGTGCTGTTAAACTTTTCGTTATACAGCTTGCAGAGCTTTTCACGGCGCTGCGGGTCTTTCCATATCCATTCCTTAAAGCCTTCTTTGATAAGCTCCTGCTTCTGCAATGCGATTGTAGTTTCCTTTTTATTGAGTACCGGCTTCTTTCTGCCTTCCTCATCCTCAACATAATCGAATATGCGGACATCCTTGAGGTTAAGCGTTTCCTCAATTATTTTATATGCGTTGATTCTGTCTGTGCCGTAAGTGCGGTACACCTTGAGATTACTTGTATCGTAGCTTTTGTTTTCAATGCTCCATTCACTCGTATAGGGTGAATAGTGCAGCTTGATTTTCCATTGTGCATAGCGTGGAGTATCAAGAAATTCATAGATAAACTGCTGCACAATCTCAGGCGGAATCCATGTTGCGCCAAGCCTTACGGAAATCTCGGAAGCCGTTAAATCCTTTGGCTGTACTCTTTCAAGAGCTTCAACATTGATGTTGTAATCATCAGGATATAGCTTTGCCGAACGCCTTGCAACTTCAAGCTTTTCACGGACATTACCGGACAAATATTCGTCTGCCATAAGGTATTTTTGTTCGTCAGGATTGCCCTGACCGTAGAGAGGATTGAGGAAAATTACACCTTTCAGTTCCTCAAAAACCTCCTGCTCACTCTTGCCTGAAAGCTGACACATATATTCCATATCAATATCAGTCTTTTCGCCCATAGAAACGGCGAGAGCTTCGGAAGCTGTGTCAACGGAAGTAACAGGTGTATGAGGCTTGATTGTCCGCTTGAAAAACATATCCGCCTTGTGTTCAAGGTTGCCCTCGTCATCGAGTATTTCCAATGAAGATAGCAGCGAATAGGAGCTGTCCTGCGAGAACGCCATAGTATTTGCACGGCTGTTGATAAGTCCGTACTTTTTTGTAAAACTGTCATATAGCTTATTAAGACTTTCCTGTTCAGCTTTTATATCGCTGTCAGGGTAATCTTCCGTCTGCAAATCTAAAAGAGTGCGGACGGAATTTCTTATCTCAATAAGTCCCTTTATTCGGTTTTCAGCAGTAGCTGATACCTCAACAGGTGACATTCGGCTGTTTTCACGGAAATAGATTACATCGTCAAGCACGGTATATGAGAAGTTTCTGACATTCGGATCAGCAGGGATTGAATTATCTTCTTCCTCTATATTTTCTTCCGTTTCATACTCTGCAATTTCGCCGTGAATATTGGAAACGGCTTCATCAAGCAGGCTTTCAATGTCAGCATTTTCATAAGGTACACAAGTTGTTTTCTCACCAAAACGACCTGATACAATTTTCATATCTCCGAGTATCATTTCGGGGTGTTCTGCAAAGTAGCTGTTCATTCTAATACCGTTTTTATCGGTATTGAGGTGTACCCAATCAGGCTCAATGTCTATTATACGATCACGCTTTTGCAGTATGAGAATATCGGAAACAACCTCCGTTCCTGCATTTCCCTTAAAGGTGTCATTCGGAAGTCTTATAGTACCGAGTAATTCCGCTCTCTGTGCGATATATTTTCGCACGGCTGGGTTTTCCTTATCCATTGTACCCTTTGAAGTTACCAACGCCATTACACCGCCCAGGCGGAGCTTGTCGAGCGACTTTGCAAAAAAGTAATCGTGGATTAAGAAATGGTTTTTATCATAGCGTTTATCTGCAACGCTGAAATCGCCGAAGGGCACATTACCCACAACTGCGTCAAAAAAGCTGTCCGGAATTTCTGCCTGCTCAAACGGCTGTCCTGCAATAGAAGAACGTTGGTAGAGCTGCTGTGCAATGCCTGCGGAGATTTTGTCAATCTCCACACCGTAAACACGGCTATTCTGCATTGACTGTGGTAGCATACCGATAAAATTACCAATACCGCAGGAAGGCTCCAAAATGTTGCCCTCCTTAAATCCCATCTGTTCCATAACCTTGTAAATTGCTGAAATAACGACAGGCGGAGTATAGAAAGCGGTAAGTGTACTTTCTCTTGCTGACTGATATTCTTCATCGGACAGTAACTGTGAAAGCTCGTTATATTCACTTTGCCAAGCAGCATTATTCTCATCAAAGGCTTCCGGTATTCCGCCCCAGCCTACATACTGAGCGAGGAGTTGTTGTTCTTCGGGTGTAGCAAAGCGGTTTCCCTCTTCGCATTGCTTTAACACACGGATTGCTTCTGTGTTTCTGCGAAAGCGAGCCTTTTTACCAACCTCCTCAAGCTCAAAATTTTTGAGGTCAAATGTGTATCGGTCAGCCAAAGGAATTTCAGGGTGCAGGTCAAAGGTTTGTGCCTTTGCTTTCTGTTTTCTCTCCCAAACAGGCGCATCAAGTTCTTTCTTTTCGGAAAGTTCAAGAGCAGATCGAACGAAATCAGCTTTTTCAACTCTGAATATCGGAAAACCGTTACTGTCCTCAAAGGTAATGTCACGCATAGAAGCATCACCGTTTCTGTCAATCCGTTCAACAATGAAATTGCGGTTATCAAGCGTGAGTTCCTTGCCGATAAGGTCGGAGTTATCACTCCCGCCGATTGGCTCGGACTGAATGGGAGCGTGTGCCCTGTCGGAAGTCATAAGAATAAAATCCCGGCTTTCTCTTTCGTTTGGACTTGAAATACCGATATTGTAACCTAGGTCAAGCAGCATATCCGTATATGTTTCAAGCCTGTGTGACGGAAATCCGCACATATCAATGCGTTCTGTATCGGTTATTCTTCGGGTGGTATTATGCAGGCTGAGTGCCTGTGAAACGGTTACGGCATCATCGCCCATAGCTTCGTAAAAATCACCGATTTGGAACAGAATAATCGTATCGGGATGTTCGTCCTTAATCTTGAAGTATTCCTGCATAACAGGACTGTATCTGCTATAATCACGCTTTGTAATCTGTTTTTCTTTTTCGGGTTGTACGGCAACTTTTAAATGGTCGTTCATCGGGTTTTCTTTGACTTTGCTGTCAAATTCCGTCCTTGTCATTTCCTTGTTGAAAAGAGGAAACTGTTTGTCAAAAAGCATTACACGGTTTTCATCAAAGGACAGAATTTCATACTCATCCGCTCCGATATATACCGATGCCCCGAGCGAATATTTGTATTCATATTTAACAGGGACAGCTTCCTTTTCAGCAGGTGGAGTATATATTGCTTCACAAATTTCTTTCTCCGCCGCCCGTTCAGCTCTTATCTGCTCCTGTTTTTCAAGCCAAGTCGGATAATATTCCCTTTCCTTTGGATTGAGGTATCGGTCAAGTTTTATAAGTTCGCCGATGCGTTTTTCAACCTTACTCCAATTTAACAGCAGTCGTGGTGCGTTATCTTCAAAGCCACGGCTGAGCATAATACCTTTGCCGTCGTGACTTTCGTCAATCCCTGTTCCGATAATAATTGGATATGAGCCGCCCCAGCCATACTCGTTTTTCAGAAAATCAATGTTTTCTTTTGCAGATAGGGACTTTTGAAACTGCTCGTAAATCCTCATTTTACCCTCGCTTACACCGCTTCCGTGGGTAAGTACAGCGTCAATAATCTCCTGAGAAAAGGCAAAGGCAGGAGTTTTTTCTCCTGCCTCGGCTGTTAATATTTCCAACTGCCCTTTAAGAGAGGGCAGAGGTTTTGTTGTATCTCTTAATTCACCGAGCAAACGCATACCCTCAAAATATCCTGCAATAACACCCCAATCATAGTAGGCTTGCGATATTTTATTATCCTGCTCGCCTTCCCACAAAAGAAGTACATTCTGATAGGTTTTATATCCCATCCGCTTTCCGTCGGGAGTAGTAATATCGGTAGCATCATTATTGAATATGCTTTTGATAAATTTAACTCGTTTTTCACTGTCCGATTCGTTTTCAAAGTATCTTGCTATTTCCGTTTTGGTTGCTTTGAGATACGGAGTAGATAACAGAACAGCTTTGATTTTATCATCACCGCCAAAGAACGGAATACTTTTATCCTCGTTGCTGCGGTCGTAATACTCTAAGCGTAAATCACTTCCGCTTTGACTATCTCCTGAGCCGAGTGTCTGAGGTTGTTCATCAGGCGTGTCCACTTCATCGGGTCGTCCGCTTTCAGCTTCTCTGTCACGCCCTCCTGCACCGCCATCTGTCTGAGAATTCTGTCCTCCATCTCTGTCGCCGTCTGTTCGATTTCCGACAGGTGTTCGGTCAACGTTCCCTTCGTCAGCAGATTGTAATAGAGAATTTTGTGCTTCTGCAACAGGTAATTCTTCCTCATCTGAGCGTAATGTCCGAGCTGTACCTTCGGCTGTTCTGGAAGCGTCAGGTTCGGAAGCAGGTAATCGCCCTGCATTGTGTATGTCAGTTCTGCCATTGTCAAAACTCCTTTCGGTATTTATTGTGCTATTAGTATATTCACTTTGTCTGTTTCCCGCAATTATGCGATTCTGACGGTTGAGTGCCAGCACGGTTTTGGAAATCTCCGACAGTCCCATTTCGGCAATATCGCTCGTTGCAAAGCCGAGAGCATTCAAGGCTTCCTGCGTATTGAAATTGACAATATCACGAAAGTCGTCATCGTTAAAATACGGTTCAGTGTCAATACCGAGTCTTGTCATAATCATAAAAGCAACGCTGTTACTAACAAGCTGTCTGTACATTGTCTTAACGATGTCCTCGTCCAATTCTTCAAGAAAGGTATCATTAACCGTTACAAGCAAATCGCCCACATAGTCGGGAATGTTGTCCTCGACAGCATTACCTGATGCGGATATAATCGCATCCGCAAGGCTGTTCTTTTCATCAAGATATCCGAAGCTGCTTTCAAGCGTGTCAATTACTTCATCTGTGTATTCGGGTTGCATACTCCAAATAGGGACAGCTCGTGAAATTTCGCTTGCGTGTGTATCGGAAATATCAAAATAATGGACTAATCTCTGCGAATTGCCGTTCAGACTTTCAAACACGGCAATACCCTTTGCACCCCAGTTTACCCAGCGACCGAAAGTCCTGTTCCACTGTTCAATAGGCAGGACGGCGGTTGCCTCGGGTTTCTGAGCGTATAAAAGGAGCTGTTCGTCAAATCGCAGTCGGTAGTTATAACAGGCTGTTTTCAGAAATGCCGCCCATTTATCGGGTGACATAACCTCTTTCGAGGTATCTTCATACAGCTGTGAGATAAGGTCAAACTTTCTTGCCATTGTTCAGCACCTCCTTATCTTTCGTGGTTTCTGTTTTTAGGCTTGATAGGTGTTCCTTTCTCGTTATAGTTTTTCGGATTAGCCGCCGGGCAATCCCAACCGAGCATAGAGCCTGCCTTCATTGATTCTGCCTGAGCTTTTGTAATACCGAGCTTTCCGTTCAAATCATCAACGAGCGCACGGTTTTCACTCGGCTTACCGTTAGCCGACTTTGAATCGATATATCCCTTTTCGCCTTTGTTTACAATACCGATTTTATTTTCGGACTGTACAAAAACATAGCATTGGTCAGGCAAAGATGAACGGAGAGGGATAACATCGGCTTTCGATTTTTCAAGCCTTTCTGCAAATTCACATATGTGAAAAATATTGCTATCTGCTTCAAAGTGATAGTCGTCAACATATCTGCAAATCTTGTCAGCCTTTTCACCGTCAGAATATGTTATTCTGATTTTATCGCCGTCTTCAATTCGGAATATCTCCTTGTAATCAGGATTTATAAAACGAATACCTCTTTCTGCTTTTTCAAGGTGACTGTCAAGCCAATCCTTTTTGTAGCAATAGCAGTAAAGATTATATTCACCCTTGTATGGATTCAGACGCATAAGATAAGCATAATCCTGCGTGTTCACTCTCACACCGTAATCTCTGCCTGTTTCATAAGCAAACACCCTACCACTACGGCAGAACTTAGCAAGCTCGCTCCTGTTTGAAAGAAATCCGCCGTCGCCTAAAAAAGGATTTATAATATCAACCTTTTCAGAGTTAAATTCGGGTGTATTCAAATCATCACGAAAGCTGTTCCATGTTGACCAGAACTCATTTCCGTTTGTACCCATATCCGCACGGATATAGCCGATTAAGCCTGTCTGCATTGAAATCTGCTGACTGTTACGGTAAGTGTAAAGCCATTCCTTACCCTTTAGCGGAGAAAGACTACTTTCCATTACACTCACCATCCGAACAGCAGAGTTTCATACCAAGAACGTCAAGCACCTTGTCACCGATACTCTCGGCAATTTCGTTGATATAGTTAAGTTCGCAGTCGCCGTTTTCGGCTTCCTTAAAAAATCTCTGCACCAGACTTAGCGGAGCATCTTTTTTGAGCGTAAAGAAGATATAAAAGCCTGCGCCCTCACGGTCAATATTGTATGAGCAAAGGTCGCCGTTCTCGTCGATATACCACTCCGCAAGGTCAAAATCCATATCAAAGCACTCTCCGAGATTACCCGAATCAATAACCTTTACAGCGTTTGAGTTGTTTTCTTCGTTAAAAGTGTCGGTAAATGAAGCAACCGCAATAATCGGCTGTCCGACAGATACCTTGCTGAGCTTATATGTTATTTCTTCAAAATGCTTGAAGTTAGCTGCGTACATAAGTGTGGTCACTTTATTTTCCGTAAATGACGAAAGCTCATTCCTGATTTTTGCCTTAATGCACGGAAGCATAAGGTCGATACTCGTCCATAGAGTGATTCGGTTAGCATTCGTTATTTTGTTCATCATTGTTACCTCCAAGATAAGAATAGAGCTTGTTGCCCTTTGTGTTAGTCTGCAATTCGGAAATTATACTCATTTCCTGAACTGTAAGATTGGGTATGCTGAAAACATTTTGAAAGTTTATGCTTTGCAAATCCTTTTCGGTTTTGAAGCCTGCTTCAAAAAGCTTATTCAGCACCTTGAATTTCTGTTGTGTTGTAATTACAGTTTTATCTGCCATTTCATATATTCCCTTCAAAATCTGACGGGCGGTCTAATAAAACCGCCCGTCGTATAGTTTCTCACTTCTTTTTGTTGTGGTTTTTAATCTGTAAAAAGATAAAGCCGCCAATGATAAACACAAGAAGTGCTACGGCAATTATCACTTTCATTCTTCTGCCTCCTTGCAGTTTTTCTTTCTCTTTTTTACAAGAGCTGTCGCACAAGCAACAATACCAACTGCCGATGCACCTCCGAGAATAAGCCAGAGATTTGGATTGCTTTCGTCACCTGTTTTTGGAGTGTGAATTTTCTCGTTGTGCATTTCTACCTTTGCGGTCTTGCCGTATTCAATCGCAACAACTTTGTCGTCAGGAAGCAGATATCCGGCTGATGCATCGTTGTTTACCTCAGAAATTATATATTTGCCGATTCGTAATCCCTCAATAAGAATTTCTCCGTTTTTGTCGGTCTTAAAGATTTCATCATATCCGTTCTCACCTGTTACACGGAAGGAAAATCCTTCAACCTTTTTGTCTGATGAGGTCTTTACGATTCTGAGTGAGCCTTTCATTGCTTCATTCAAAAATCCCTTGCCTGCTTTATTTTCAACCTCGTAGGTTTTGCCGTTCGTTTCAACAAAAACAGGATAGATGTTTTCATCAAGAATAAAGCCGTCAGGGGCGGTCTTTTCCTTTACAAGATAGTGTCCGTAAACAAGGTCGTCCATTTCGTAAACACCTGTCTCGCTTTCCTTGATTTTACCGATAAGCTCATCATTATTATCAAGCTTACCGTCAGCATTAATGTCGGAATAAAGCTCAAATACTGCGCCTGTCAGCTTATTGTCGGGATAGTCAGCGTCAACCTTTGTGGTCTTGATATTGCCACGGATGAATTCATTGACAATCTCAATTTCTACAACATCGCCGTCAGCGTTAACTGTAACCGGATATACCGTGTCATTGAGGACGAAGCCTGTCGGCTGTTCGATTTCACGGATATACCAGGTGCCGTAAGGAATATCGGTAAAGCTAAAGTTTCCGTCATCCGCAGAAACAGTTGTCAAGGTTGCGTTTTCCTCTGTAAATTCAACATCTGATGACTTGAACAGTCCGATAACAGCTCCGCCGAGAGGTTCTCCGTTTTCATCAACTTTCCTGCCCGATACCGAGCCGTAGATAAGTTCATTCATAATTGACTCACCGTTATTTACAGTCAGCTCAACCGTACTCGTCTTTTCACCCTCGTATTCAAAAACAACCGGATATTTTTTATCGCTGAGAATATAATGCTCATCCGTTGAAAGCTCTTTTACATAGTAACTGCCAAACGGAAGCTCTGTATTCACATAACCGTTACCCTTTTCATCAAGAGTGATAATTTCTATAAGTCCGTCAGCAGGAATAGATGTTCCGCTTGCAGATAAAATTTCTTTTTCTGCAAACAAGCCAAAGGATATGTTCTTTATTTCCCCGTTTGTACCAATATCAAACGCTTCATTGGTTTCCAGCCACTTTTCAAGATTAACCTTAACTTTCTGCCTTTCGTTGAAAAATGAAGTTGCTGTCTCCGTAAGCTTCACGGTCTGATCTGTATAGGTAAGCTCTACAGTATGCACTTCGTCATTAAGTACCATACCGTATGGAGCGTGAGTCTCCTTAATGCTGTACTTACCGAGGTAAAGAGTTTTACTTACAGCAATTCCGTCCTTACCTGTAGTAACGGTATCTACAAGGTCGCCCTTTTTATTGTGTATTGTGCCGTCAGGAGTAATAATATTCTCTGCCGCACGGATTTCGTATGTTGCACCCTCAAGTCCTGCCGTTTCATAAACAGGCTGATAGACGGTCGATATTTCGTTGCCGTTCTCATCAATGCCGCCGCTGACATTTACGCCATAGAAAAGCTCTCCTTCCTTTGAAATTGAGATTTTGCCTTTCTGCGGCGAATTTGCTTTGTTCACCTTAATCAAAGTAACACCGCCTTCGTTTGTAGAATTTTCCTTTGTTACATCAAAATAAACAGGTGTTTTATCAAGCACATAACCGTAGGGAGCCTGAACCTCAACAAGCTTGTATCCCTTGCCGTAAACAAGGGTTTCAGGAGTGATAAGACTTCCGTTGCTGTCAGTATAGAAAGTATCAATCGTCATATTCGAAGGATATTTTACCGACATTGTAATTAAAGTATTATCGGAGTCATAAATCTGAAATCCTGCCCCTGCGTAGGGAATTGTTTTTCCTGATTCTGCATCCACCTTAACCACCTTAATATAGGATTCAAAAATCTTATCATTGATGATATAGCTGTACGACTTTGAGTTGTCGCAGATAAATACATCAAAGTCAGCAATTTTATCTCTGCCTTCCCAGCCTTTGGTCTGATGGACTGTGTATGTGCCGTAGGGGAGTTTCTTTGATTTTGCGTATCCCTTTTCATCGCATATAAGGATATCACACTCGTCCTGGTCGGCATTTTCATAGCTTCCTGCGCTTTTGAGAAAAAGCTGAAATTCGGCACCTTCTTCCGGAGTTTCGATTTTGGTCTGTCCGTCATCGCAATGTTTGACGATTTCCACATCACCCTTGATTACCTGCTCTGTAACACCGACCGAAACAGCGTTATGTTCAACCGTGTAATTTTTTGCTTTTGCACCAACTGTATAGACAGTTTCATCAAGCAGATAGCCCTCGCTCGGTTCAATTTCTCTGATTGTCCAGTTGTCACCGCAAACATATTCCTTTGTCGTGAATTTGCCGTTCTCATCGGTTGTGTAGGTATCAATTAACTTGTCACCGTCATAAATACCGTACTTTGCTCCAGCAAGTGTAGCGTCACCCTGTGCTTTCTTCTTTTCGGCATCGGTCTTTTCAACTGTAACGGTAAATTTTTTGAGTGTATTGATAAACTCCCTGCTTGTCACCTTATTCCAAGTGATTGAAACTGTCTGCGATTTCGGTACAACATAGCGAATAGCTGTATCCACTTCTTCAAGGGTATATGGCTTGTCACCGCTTACCAGAATATTTTTGAAAACAGCAACACCGGAATTATCGGTAACAGCATATTCATCTACCTTTGCCCCCGATAAAGATGTTCCGTAAAGGTGGAATTTCACGCCTGCATTGAAATTGTCCTCTGAGGACTTTACAACCTGGAGCTCACCACGCTTTAGAACATTGCTGAATTTTACGGTTGCAGTTTTTCCGCTTTCAACCTTAACCTGCTGTGCCTTTTGTGTTTCGTACTTATCCTCAGTTACCTCGGTTACGGTATATGTGCCGACCTTGAGGTCATCAAGCTGAAATTCACCCTTTGAGTTTGTAGTAACCGTCTTGCTGTAATTATCGGCACCCGTAATCTTGAATTTCACTCCTTCGACCTTTCCATCGTCTGAAGTCTTAACGATTTTCAGACTTCCGGCTGAGGTCTTTACGGCAAAATACGCCGTCTTGGTTTCAGTATCAGACTGAACACCTGTTACAACATCCTGCTTTGATGAGCTGCCGCAGGCAATTAGCGTTGTAGTAACCTTCGGCATTTTCTTTGTTGCGCTGAACACAACAGCGTCAGGAATAGCCTTTGTGGAAGTCAGCGTAATCTTGTTACCCGAAACAGAAACGGAAACGCCGTCAGTCGTTTTAAAGTCATAGTCTGACAAAATATTGTTGCTATCCGTAAGTGTAAGTGAATACTTACCGTCACTGTACTTTAACTCATTGACATTGCTCCTTGCCTTTGCAGAAGTTTCATAAGCAAAGCTGGGAATAGTGTTGTAATCTTCGAGTTTTGCGATGATTTTATTGTAGTTGGTTTTTACATTCGGGTTTGCACCGCCCGATGTGATGCCGTCAATAAACTTTGAATTTTTCAGTTTATATGTTGATGCGTCACGACAACGTGTGCAGAACTCCCACACAACAAGCTGTGTAGCAATCCACTTCTGACCGTCTGTGCCGACAAGGCTTGAAGCACTTCCTGACTTTCCGAAAAGAAGTGCAAGATTTACCGCCTTTTTCTGTGCGCTTGAAAGAGCATTCCAAGCCGCCGAAGCATCAGTTGTCAGCGTATTGCCTGAAAATAGAGAATGACCGGGTTCAATGCAGTATGCATCTTTTCCGTCTGCATAAATCCTGCACAATTCTTCTCCGACCGTTCCGACTACATATCCGTCGTGTTCTGTGTATTTTACGAATTTTATGATGTTGCCGCCTGTGTCGTAAGCATAGTCAAATGTGACCGTGACTTCTTTTGCGGCGGCATTTGCAGGAAGAATAAAAATTGTTGAAACGATAGAGATAAGTGCGAGCACAACCGCAGTAATTCTCTTTGCGTTTCTCTTGTTAAAAACTTTTGTCATTGGTTTACCTCCATAATAAAAATCGGACAGCTAAATACTGTCCGTTGAAATAAAATATGCGTTTATTTGCCTTTAGAAAAGATATATTTATGAGATAAAGTTAATTTATGAGATAGTATATATCTTTCTTTTCGGGTAGTTCTGGTAGTATAAGGGGATAGAGTGTGAGAAAGGGGGAAAGTAAAAAAAATAACTTGTCCTACCTGCCGTCACGCTCTGCTCGGCTTCGCAGGTATCTGCGGTAGTGTTCCAAAGCCTTGCAAACATAGTCCTCCGTGTCCTTAAGCTTTACGCTTTTCGGAATAAGGCTTCTCACTCTGTCACCGTGCAGCACAATACGCTCCCGCTGATTCGGTTTTTCTTCCGACATAATCGCTTCAACGACTTCTGTTGTCAACTTACCGCTTTCAAACATTTTTCTCATTCGGATTGTCTGGTCGTGCGACGGTGTACAGTCGTTAATATCAATCTGTAGGGCAACATCACGCTGACTATCTTCGTCAAGGTACGAAAGCTCAACGGCAGGGCGCATTTTAATTCTGCCCTCATCTACAAGTTGTAAAAGTTCGGGGATGAGATTGGTCAAGCGGATATACTTTCTAACCTGTTCGTGACTTTCACCGCTATTTTCAGCAATAATTTCTCGGCTTGTTTTTCCTAACTTCTGCAACAGTGTTGCAGAAGTTAAATCCGTGCGTTGTCCTTGCCTCTTTATTGCCTCCAACCTCATTTTGTAGGCAAAAGCTTTTTCACTTGGAAGTATTGTTGTACGCTGAAAATTACTCTCAACCATATACACAATAGCTTCGTCACGGGTTAAGTCCTTTATCTCACTTCTGAGTGTAGTCAGTCCTGCAAGCTCACAAGCTCTCTTTCGCCTGTGTCCGCTGACAATCTCATAACGCCCATCCTCTTTCTGACGGAGAACAGCAGGGGTTAATACTCCGTTTGCTTTAATGCTCTCGACAAGCTGCACCATATCCTCGTCATCTCTGACGTGAAACGGGTGGTCGGGAAAATCGTCAATCAGGTCCAGGGGAATATCCCTTATCTTTTCAAGCTTTGCATCCTCTCGCTCCTGCTGTGTAGAGAAAAGGTCATCGAGTGTCGGCAGTGCGAAGTCGCTCTTTCTTTCTGCCATCCGAAAGCACCTCCTTTGCAAATTCAGCGTATGCCAATGCCACCTTGCTGTTCGGCTCATAAGCATAAATGCTTTTACCTTTGGAAGTTACCTCTGCGGCTTTTACTGCAATCGGAATTTTCGTTTTATATATCCTGATTACACTTCCGAAGTTACCACGAATTGCATCCACCGTGCTTTTGGCAAGGTTCGTCCTGTTATCGACAAGCGTCAGCAAAATACCGTCAACAACCAAGTCAGGATTGGTATGTGACTTAACTTTTGTAACGGTCTGTAAAAGCTGCGTCATTGCTCTTGCCGGCAAATACTGCGCCTGAACAGGAATAACAACGCTGTCAGCCGCCGTTAAGGCATTTAGTGTCAGCATACCGAGTGAAGGTCTGCAATCAATCAGAACATAGTCATAGCCGGACTTCACTTTGCTTAAATAGCTTTTCAGAATATTCTCACGGCTCATTGCCGTAACGAGGTACATTTCCAACGCTTCCAGGTCTGTATTGGAAGGTATCAGGTCAACACCTTCGTTATGGTGGAGTATGCCGCTTGAAGCTTCCGTGCTGTCGTCACGGATTACATCATGCATTTTCGTGGCAAGAGTAACAGGTATCTCGTCAACTCTCTTCCAACCCAAACAAGCGGTTAAATCGCCTTGCGGGTCGCAGTCAACAAGAAGTACCTTTTTGCCCTGCATAGCCAATCCAATACCCAAATTCATTGTGGTTGTCGTCTTTCCGACACCGCCCTTCTGATTGCAGATAGCAATAGTTTTGCAGTTTGGCATTCGTTTTCCTCCTTTCAAATTTTGTCACGGTGCATTAAGGTTTTACACCGTAATAGCTGTCCTGCAATAACAGCTATGTAACTTTTCCGCCGTACTTGTCCTCAACACCCCCGGCGGATAGATAAATCTATCTGGGACTTCATTAAGTAACGGTCTGCTTTACCGTTGCACGGGAATCTCACCCCTCGAAGGAACTCTTCGAGCTGCGTACAGGAGTATCATTATCATTCTGACTGTCGTCGCCATATCAGGTGCAACCCGATACTTGCAGACGGAATTAGCGCTCGCTTTCAAATTGGAAAGGTCGTGGCGTACCGCTGCTGTGGCTCGTGCTTTTGCACATCATCAGAAGTAACGTCTTAATGAAGTGTATATTCAGTTGTCAAAGTTCAGCGAAAAGGTCTTTCCGATTGCTCGAAAAAATAACCTCTTCACCTATTTGGACAAAGGGTACCCATTTGTCAGGGTATTTTTAAAAATTTTTTCAAAAAAAAATACCTACTCCAATAACCGAGTAGGTAGACACTATAATATATTCATTTTTTGATGCGAATTTTTATATTCTTTTTCTTGGCTGAAATTAATCGAACAAGCAAGTCATCAATAACATCTGTATATTTACCTGCTTGTATGAGGTTATTTTTAAGTTCAATTAAACTATGAATTACCTGACTGTATTCATCGTCGGTCAGATATAAATGATAATTAAGCTTTTTCATATTCATTTCTCCTCGCCAACTAATAATAACGACTATTGACATTTCTGTAAAATATGCGATAATAAAAAAGAATTAACACGAAAAGCAAAAGTTTTTCTGGCAATTTATTGTTTGATTTGATGAATATTGGTCGGCAGTTTGTTCCACCATTTGTTACGGCAAATAATCGTTAAAATCTCGTAGCAGATGAAAAATGTTAAGCATTATCAACAAATTCAATATACTGATTAATGTTAAGAATCAACAAAAATTTAGGGGTGTTTTCACTTAAAACTCTATCAGAGCCGCTCCAAAACCGCGTGCCGAGGGTTCAAGTCCTTCTGCCCCTGCCATCAAAAAACGGCTTAAACACTGCGTTTAAGCCGTTTTTTTGATATATTTTTATTACGGAGCACGGTCTGATTTTCCGCTGTTGATGCTCATTTCAGGCATCAAAATGTTCAACCGGCGCTAATAATTCCAACGTTTCCGTCTGCTACATCATCAAAATAGCATCAATTTTAGTGATGATTATTCTAAAAACTCCAAAATATATTTACTGTACTTTTCAGGCTCTTCAATTCTCGGAAAATGTCCGCTGTTTTCAAAAATAACCTGTTTTATATCATTTACATTGTTAAGCATATAACTAATTTGGTTCTTTCCGCAAGCCGGATCATATTTGCCGTTTATCAGCAGAACAGGTTTTTCAGCTTTTTTAAGTATTGGCAAAAAATTCTCAAGCATTTTTCCGTCATCAATAAGTTTCATTAAATGACGTTCTCCCTTTGCCCACATATCTTCGGTAATATTATCTGTCTGTAAACTCTTTGAGTATTCCTCGAAAGTTATGTTGTGAAGATAATTTCTGAGTTGATTATCCTTTACATAATCAAGTAAGGTAAGAATATCAAAAATTACCTGCTTATCTTTATATTCGGCTTTCTTGATTTTTTCGCATAATTCTATTGCTTCACTATTGTGAGATTTGTTCATATAATCTGTCAGGTAATATGCAACAGATTTTGATGAATCAATAAAATTCAGACTCGGACAATCCAGTATGATTTTATTTACACAATCAGGATATGTATATGCATAAAGAGTTGCAAGAGAACCACCGTAGGAATGACCTAAAACGCTCCATTTCTTTACAAGCAGTTTTTTTCGCATTTCTTCTATCATTTCAACCTGAACAGACATACTGTATTCTTCATTTTCGTCTATTGCATCTGAACGAAGAACACCGAGCTGGTCAAATATTATAACTTTTATTTTTTTGCTCAACATTTTAGCCTGGTTAACAAAATCCAGGCAACTCGCACCCGGTCCGCCATGGAGATATAATAATGCATTTTTGTTACCTTCTCCATAAATCTCATAATAAATATTTTTATCAAATATATTTATATAGGGCATAGCAAAGCTCCTTTGAATTTAGTATCTTTATTTTAAATTACGAAAAGTATTTTGTCAATAAACTTTACTATTCAGCAACCAATAGTTGCTAGATAGTGAAAGTTATAATATTAGATTAACTAAAATTCAAACCCATCTGTCACACCGTTCAGCTTTGTCAAATCTCTTTTTACATAATACAGTTCCGTAATTTCGGAAGTTGTGTGTCCGAGCAAGTCGGCTACCTGTCGAGGGGTTAATGATTTGATTGAACCGTCAGGTTGCTTTATGCCGTTTACGAGGTTTGTTGCGAAGGTGTGACGGAGCGAGTGTAAGCCTTTGGTTTCTATACCTGCGGCTTTAAGGATTCTGTAATAGCGTTTGCGGAAATTTACCGGTCGGGTGAAATTGCCGTTTTCATCGGGTATCAGCGGTGAGTCTTCTCCGAAGTAGAATTCATTTCTTAAATCAAGTATCATTTCGATTGCAGTATCGTTCAGCGGAACATCTCTTTTACTTGTGGCACTTTTGAGCTTGCCGACTTTTACTTCTCGTCCTTTTTCTGCTGTGACACCGTTACGCTTTGATATTTCCTTAACTCTTCTGTTAAGGTGCATAACCCTGTTTTCAAGGTCAATGTCGCTGTTGATAAGTCCGAGTACCTCACCTGTTCTCAAGCCTGTATTCAGCATAAGAATGTATGCGGCGGCTTGCTGATATTTTCTTTTGCCGTTTGAGAATGTACTGAACGCTTCATCTTTGAATATTTTAATCTCTTCCGGCGTGAATACCGTTATGGTTTCGCTCGTCGGAAGATTTTCTTTGTCCTGCGCCGCCAGAAAGTTGCTCTTCTTAATCATCGGAGCACTTATCATAGGATTTCTATCGATATATTCCTGCTGTGTCAGATACCTAAAATATTCATTCAGGACATTATGCACTTTCTTGACCGTAGTGTAAGCATAACCCTCGTTCATTTTGTCATTGAGCAATTTTTTAATGTCCGCCGACTTGATATCTCCGACTACCTTATCGCCGATATACGGATAGATTTGATTTTTCGCCGTACATTCGTATCTGTCGTAGGTGGTGCGTTCCACGGACGGGAATTTAAACACCTCAAGCCAGTTCTGCATACTGTCTTTCAGCCTTTTCTTTGTTTCCTGCGACTCAATTATTGAGTTATTAAACGCCGCAATATATTCAGTCATTTTCTTATTGACTTCCGCTTTTGTTGTACCGGAAAAGCTCTTCCTTTTCCGTTCGCCTTGCTCATCCATATACCAAACAACACCGCCCCAACGACTATCCGTCCTTTTGAAAGCGTTGCCGTTAGTAAGTAATTTTCTTGTTGACATAATATCAGCTCCTTTTCAAGTACAACAACATACCATAAATAACTTTGAATATCCAGACCAAATTTAAAACCCTCAAAAATCGTCTGTTTCGCTTTTATTCATCTTTTTCGATTACTTTCCTGCTGATTGCAATAAAATCGCAACACGGGCGACACACGGCTCAACAGATGGTTTACATTGACATTGTAAATCCCTGCTTCTCGTCATTTTCTATTTCATTCTGATTAACCGTTCTGTCGGTTTTCAGTCCGTGCGCAAACTTTTTCTCTTCAAGTTTAGACTTGAGTTTGCTGTCAACCTGACCGAATAATTTAGCTCGTTTACGCTTGCAACTGTTTGCAATCAATTTTGCGAGTGTGAGGACTATTCCTGAAACAGATTGCTCAACACTTGATTTATCAATTTCCATTGTCGGAGTTGTTTTGGATAATAAACTAATTGACTTCAAGATGTAGTTTTTAATACTTCTGAATTCCTTGTTATCTTCAAGAGGTATATCGGGCCTTTCTTTATCGTAGTATAATGACAGTTTTTCTCTGTTGATTTCATTCCACTTTGAATAGAGCTTTGACAAATTTTTATCCTTTGCAAGTTCCGCCACAATATTATTGACGGTTTCTTTGATTAATTTTGGAAGATAGCCGTACATCAACCTGCCGTTGTAACTTTTGAGCTGTTCATCAAGTTTTCTAAACAGCTCAACCATTTTATCGGAAACATAAACATCCGAATCAATATTTGAAAATAAATCATCAATTACATTCTTTGCCTCATTTTTAAGTTCATCACGGATTTCTGTCTGCATTTCAAACAGCTTGTACTGTTCGTTTCTGAAAATATCATTGCCGAATACACTTCGCATACTTTCTATGCCTTTGTTGGTTAGATAACCTTGTCTTGATTTAGAATATACAAGCAGATGTATGTGGGGATGATGAGTTGTATTATGAAATGCTCCATACCATTGCAAGTCGCTCGGCTCTATCTTGTGTGCCTTGGCAATTTCAAGAATGTTTCGCCTTACTAAGTTTTTCCACGCATTTGCGTTGTTGTAGCCAAGTCTTTCGGCATCCTCTCTTTTAAGACTAATGACATGAGTCCACACAATTCCGTTGTGACTTGAAACTTCATCCGCTACCTCATCAAGATTTATTTTCTCATCAGTTTGAGAAAACAATCCGTGTTTACCTAACTTCTCAACATCCGGTCTTTCGGCATAGTAATTAACAAGTTTTTTAACACCGTCTATCCTGTCAGCGTTGCGTTCAAAAAATTCATCGAGAAATTCTGTTGCATTAGCCTTTGTCTTATTTTCAAGATATGCTTTCAGTTCAGGATAATCCCAAGCTTCAGGTACAGTTTTAAGTGCAATGCAGATTAAATCATTTTGTTTCTTGGTAGCAGGAGAGTTATCGATACCGTTTGGCAGTTTTTCAACACCCTCACGAGTGCCCATATATTTTATCAGCTTACCTGCATTTGATGATGCAGGATTTTTTATATATCGGCTTGTAAAAATAATCTTCGGCATAGATTAGCCTCGTTGGAATTTGTACGCATCTTCAAAAGTTATAATGCCGTTGTTTCTTGCAACTTCTTCTGCGCAGAGATTATTGAGTGCCGACAATGAAACTCTATCAATCTGATTTGTTGCCGCAACAACATTACTTAATTTAGCTTGTTCAACAGCCACCTTGAACAGCATCTCGGAAACATTCTTTTCCACGCTTTCAATTTCACTTTTAATGGTTTGTGCGAGTATTGGTGATAGATAATCAATGCATTTTTTGTTGATGAAGATAACCGATAAGGATTTTAAGAAGTGGAAATATGAGGCTATGACAAAAAGAAATGAGTGTATGGATGGGAAGCTGACAGAGGAAGATTTTATCGGTTGGATGGAAAGTTGTTTTCCTAATAGTAACAGGAAGCATTAAAAATACAGACTGGAAAATTTAATCAACTTGATAAACAAACTTTTCAGCGCTCTCTTAGCTAATCATTGTTTATAGCGACGCAGATTTTGAATTTGTAACATCACAAAAACAGGAGACCACATTTTCGTGATCTCCTGTTTGCTGTTGTTCTTTTAGGTCATTGATTCAATGACAATCTTTGCACCAAGCTTAAATCCAGTGATAAAGGATTGCCGTTCGCAGATTTCAGAAATTTCCCGATTGCAGTCCTTGTATTTTTCAAAAGTTTCTTTCTGTCCGTCGGAAAGGGTTACTGGTAGCTTTCCTTCATTTCTGTTGAACAAGCTGAGCAACTCTTTCATTTCATCATCAAGCTTAGCACATTTTTTGTGAGGAAATAAGTTTCCATAGTATAAATCTTCGAGTGTATCCATAGTTTATGCCACCTTTCGCAGCACAAACATATACCACATAACTTTGAAAAAGACCAGTAATATTAAGACTTTTTATTCAATTGATTATGAATTTGCAATCCCTTTGCAAATGATGTACCAACACATACAGTTAAATCACCAGTCATATTTTTCTTAGAACCTTGCAACAATAAATAAGATTCAATTATCAAATCTCGTATATTTCTGATAAGCTGTTCCGATTTACTTTTTAGTTTATCAGCATCAATGAGCAAAGTAGATTTATGCTCTATAAAATTTCTAAACTCATTTAGTTCTGCTGTTCCAATGCCAATACCTTTAGGCTTGTTTTTTGCTCTTACTTCTTGGGATTCAAGATAGAGAGGTATTATTGCAGGATTTTTAATTTCATAAAACTTCTGATTACTATTCTTATATAGTCTTGAAAATAAATTTTTCTCGGTAAAATCCACCTTATCCTCAGGAACATCTATATCATATACAGCCCTAAACAAATATGCAATTTTATCATAAATAGAGTATGCGAAACTATATACGCTACACATTTCTCTTATAGATGTATTTTGTAAAACCGAATATTCATAAGTTTTCCTTCTGCAAAATTTATAGTCCTCTATTATTGAATCAAACATACTCTGATTTTTTTCTCCAATATCTAGCGGATTTAATTCTTCAAGTGATGCTTGTATAAACATTCCAAAGTTATTCAACGGATTTAGAAATAAAACTCTTTTCAAATAATAATCCTTTTCTTTAGACCAATATTTCTTGCCTAAATCTGTATCCAAAAAGCTATCATTTACATTATATAACCCGAATAATTGTTTTTGTATAGGATCAATTTCAGCATGCACATTAAAACCGTTGAGAATTATTTTAGATACTGTTTTATCAAAGCATATATTATCTAATGAAACACATTTTAGCAAATCCTGTCTATATATTTCTATAGAATTTCTATAATCAAAAGTATGTTTTACTATATAGCATAAATCCAAAAGCGATGCTTTATAAAAATTAAATGTACTATTCTTTTTATCCCGAGCCAACCCTTCGTTACACAAATCAATGCACTTTATGTGTCGGAAAAATAAAATCAGAAAAGTTGAATATAGAACAAGAAAATCCACCTTGCCTTCTTCGGGAATAGGATCATTTTCAAAAATAATTGTCAAACCTATTTCAAACTTAGTTCTTCTGAATAGCCTATACAGGTCATACACTTCTTGCTTTTCTTTGAAATCCTTCAAGCACAATTCTAAATTAGCACTACGCTTAAAAATCTGTTCCCACTTGAATTTTAATACTAAAAATAATAAAAAAGCTATTTCTTCATTGACCCGACCCCCAAAAGTTAGACCTAAAAAATCTAACTTTGGAGGTCGGTATTT
>OQWI01000345.1_pt1 | contig 21273 bp, 14 predicted proteins | sample 1691551 | NCBI WGS metagenome assembly OQWI01 (sample SAMN03418259, study PRJEB22391) | human gut metagenome | biome: human-gut; feature: organic feature; material: feces | host: Homo sapiens | place: Tanzania | collected 2013-01
GCAGAATCGTCATTGAATTTAAGTATGCAAAAGATGAGACAGAAGCTAAGGCAAAGCTTAGTGAAGCTATAGAGCAGATTAAATCACGTGACTATGGCAATATTGTGCCTAGAAAGGATGAGCTGTTAAGAATAGCTGCTGTCTTCAATGCAGATCCTAAGGTAAGGGCTTTTACTCTTTCTCAACAGGTTTAATGATCTTTCTAGAAGAAAGTTTTTTTCGCCTTCCCTTAAAAAGCCTCTATCAGTTATCTTTGACAGAGGCTTCATAGTTTTTTTGTAATCTTAAATTACTTAGTCTTCTTCCAGATAAACCAGTTGAACAAACCAATCATCATGCCGCCACCGATGATGTTACCAATGGTTACAGGAATTAAGTTTGAGAAGATAAAGTGCATTACATTAAGATCTGCATAATGATCCATGTTGATGTTATTCATGAACTCAGGAATTGAGAAATAGTGCAACACAATACCCATTGGGATCATGAACATATTGGCAATACTGTGTTCAAAGCCTGATGCTACGAACATGCCAATAGGGAAGAGCATCACTAACAGCTTATCAGTTACAGTCTTACCACCCCATGACAACCATACTGCGACACATACCATGATGTTGCAGACAATACCTAAGCATAAAGCTTCAATAAAACCACGAGCATAAGCTAGAGCTCCAAAGCCATCTGATGGATAGACATGCTCAACCTTATGAAGTGCAGTATTTAAAATGGTAAGTCCCCAATTGCCGTTAAAGTTCATATAGGTTCTGCCTAAGAAGATTAAAAGCACAATAATCATGGCACCTACAAAGTTACCAAAATAAACAGTAGCCCAGTTCTTTAATAAAGTAGCAGTGGTGATCTTACCTGATGCTCTGGCAATTAAAGTTAAAGTAGATGAGGTGAATAACTCTCCACCTAACAGTACTACTAAGAATAGTCCCAATGCGAAGAAAAGACCTCCTACAACTTTACCAGGTCCATCACCTAAAGCTGCAACAGCTGTAGTGTAGAAGCAGAAAGCTAAAGCAATTGAAGCACCAGCCAGAATTGCTAATAAAAAGGCTCTTGTAAATTTCTTTGAAGCTTTGTCCATCACATGATGTTCAGCAGCTTCAACCATGGCTTGAGGAGATAAAGCCTGTAATGATGGTGTATCACTCATAATATGTCTCGTGTTGTTTATAACCTTAAGATAAATTCACTTAGATAAATTCACTTTGTAAATCCAGTTAGAAAGTGAAATCCAGTAAAACCAATCTCTTTTTTGAAGTTGTTGTCTGTAGAAAAACCACAGATCTGCAATACCTAAGTAATTATTATCTAATCAGTCTTAGGTATTACTATGTGCATGTGTTCAAGGTGTAGTAAGTAGGATTTTTAAAGTCTTCTTACAAAATGATGTTCATTTTACATGAAAAAGCCATTTTCATGAAAACCAAAATAAGAGAGTTTTACTTTATGGGCAAAGATTGCGTAAAAACAAAGAAGAGAGGTAATTTTTATTGAATTGATCTTCTTTTGAACGGTGGAAATTTTAAAGCAGGAGCACAAGCTCCTGCTAAAGTTTAGCTTATCAAAGATATAAGATAGGTAATGTAGTTAAGACATAGTTTTTATTATTTTCTACTACTTAATTTCTGCATCAGTTAAAGTGCTTTCAGTTAAAGAGCCTGCCTTTGTCTGAATGCATAAGAACTCTAGATCAGTTGTTGCACTGATAGTTCTTACGCCAGCAGGGGCAATCTTTAAGAAAGAACCTTCCTTTACAGGATATTCTTTACCGTCAACACCAATTGAGCCAGTGCCCTTTAGCACAATCCATAACTCCTCGTTTTCCTTGTGCTTGTGAGCAAAAGGAGCCTTTGAGCCTGCTGTCATCTTGTTTAAAGAGATCTCACAACCTGTAAGACCAAGAAGATCTTTTAAGAATAATTTTGAAGAGCAGGATAATTTTGCATCTTTGCACTCCATCTCATAAGAACCGATGTCAGAAAATGAGCCGATATCAGCAAAGGTTGCATTGGTGTCTTTAACAAAATTCTCTAATTTCTTTGAGTTGTCTGATAACTTAAATGAAAGATCCATTTTTATATCTCCATAGAAACAATGTTAGTTGATTTATAACGTTAAATCCAAATCAGTGGTATCTATAAAAGTAGTTAGATGTCTAACTATTTTTATATCAAAAAATCTATTCAAGGTTCTTACGAATACGATCCATAAGAGTTTCTACAAGTTCAGCTTCTTCAGTAGAAAAACCTTTATAAGCCTTTTCATTTAAATCGTGGCTGATCTTTTCAAAGACAGGTTTAAAGTCCAGTCCTTTTTGAGTCAGCTCAATTAAAGTTACACGGTTATCTTTACTTGAACGTGTTCTTTTAACAAGCTCTAATTTTTCTAGCTTATCAATTAACACTGTTACAGTAGCTTTGGTTCTATCTACTTTTTTAGCAAGCTCCTGCATAGACATAGCACCAAACATTAAGAGACATTTAATAATATCTCCATGTGAAGGAACTATTCCTTTAAGACCAGCTTTCTCTAATTCATTAGTTAAGAATTGATTACCAGCCTTTCTTATTCGCGATGCGTAAAAAACAGCTAAATATTTCATGTCTTAATAATAGTTAGATATCTAACTAATGTCAACGAATTATTTTTAAATATTTCTGAAACTTTTATGGGCAGGAATTTTCTCAAATAGAAAAATATTTTTTCGATATAAAAGCCGTTTTGTAAAGATCTTATGAGAAATGTAAAAAAAAGTAGTTGACGAATTTTAATCTCATTATATAATGTAACGGCTTTTGAACGAGACCAGTTCGTTCAAGTGTCAGATTGGGGGTATAGCTCAGCTGGGAGAGCATCTGCTTTGCAAGCAGAGGGTCAACGGTTCGATCCCGTTTACCTCCACCACCTAAGTTTTAGCTTTTTTCCTGAAATCCTTGATCAAACCTTCAAAAAATACAAACAAATCTTAACATGTTGCTCAATAGAGACTAAGTTTTTTGCTAATTTTCGTGTTGCTATTGTTATAATTGCAATAATTGAAAATTAGATGAATTACTGAGGTTTTTGATGAACTTAAAGATTACTACTCTTGCTGTAGCTTTAGCTACTTCACTGAGCTTGTCTGCCCATGCCGAAGATTTAATGGATATCTATAAAGAGGCTTTACAGAAAGATACTCAGGTAGCTCAGGCAAAAGCTGATGCTGATGCAGCTCATGCAGGCCTTACAGAAGCTACAGCTGCACTGTTGCCTCAAATTGATGTTGTAGGTTCAATTACTAAGACCAGAACAAATACCATCAAAGCTTACAATGCTCGTGGTAGCAATAAGAACAGCTCTGCTGCTTTAACTTTATCTCAGCAGATCTGGCGTCATAGCTCATGGGCTAACAGATCGATTGCAGAAAAAACTGCAACTTTAAAAGATCTTGCATACGCTGATGCACAGCAAAGCTTAATTTTAAGAGTAAGCAATGCTTACTTTAATGTATTAAGTGCCGCTGATACCTTAAAATTCCAAAAGGCTAATAATGCTGCTCTAAAGCGTCAGCTAGCTGAAGCTGAGCGTCGTTTAAACGTAGGTTTAATCGCTGAAACCGATAAGTTAGAAGCTCAGGCTGCATACGATTTATCAAATGCTGCTGTAATTGCAGCAGAAAATGCTCTTATCAATTCATACGAGCAGATCAGAGTTTTAACTGGTCGAAAGATTTCTGTAGAGCAGTTATCAAAACTTGATGAAAGCAAGTTTGATACTCCTCGTGTTGATAAAGATTTATCAAAGTTAGTTAAGAGCGCTGAAGAGAATAACTTAAGCTTACAACAGCAGGTTGTAAACCGTGATATTGCTAAAGACAATATTACTTTAGCTCGTTCAGGTCATGAGCCTACCTTAGACTTAAATGCAAATTTAAGAACAGGTTACACTGACTATACATCTAATGTTCCTGAGGCAAGCTTTGTTGATAACAACGCCTGGTCTAAGTCTGTAGGTTTAACTCTAAGTGTACCTATCTTCCACGGCGGTGCTACATCAGCTGCTGTTGATAAAGCTCAGGCTCAGTACATCGCTGCATCAGAGTCTTTAGAGTACGCTCACCGTTCACTGCTTACTAATGTAAACAACAGCTATAACAACGTTAATGCTGCTATCAGCTCTGTAACCGCTTATAAGAACTCAGTTAAATCATCAGAATCAGCTTTAAAGGCAACTAAGGCTGGTTACGATGTAGGTACTCGTACTATGACTGATGTTTTAAATGCAACTCAGAAGTTATATGACTCAATGCAGAAGTCTGCAGAGTCTCGTTATAACTACATCGAGTCTCGTTTAGCGCTGTTATACTCTGAAGGTGACTTAAAAGTAGAGCATATCAATCAGATCAATTCAGGTTTAAAGAAATAAGATCTAACCTATAGTCTTATTTAAAACTTAAGCCGGAGAGCGGAGATGTTGTCCGGCTTTTCTTTACAAAGCACATCTCTTCTCTCTATTCCAATAAAATATTTGCTCCTTGTTAGGAAATATACTGTAGCTTGTTACAAATATAGTGTACTTGTAATCAACGTATAGCAATAAATATCGATAAATCAAATTGTTATAAATAGATCATAAAATAGTCAAGTAAGTGACTTGAAAATAAGTCAGGTTAGTACCATAATTAAAAACACAGGCTAGGTAGGTTAGTGACTTATTGATTGAATAGGAAAACTTCAAGGATTTGTTATGAATGTTATACAAATTGATGATTTCTTTTTTAACAATTCTCATCTTTGCTGGCCTCTTGAAAACCCAATTACCAACCTTTTGGTTGTCTGGATTTTGCAAAAAGAAGGTAAATTAAAAGAAAGAGCTGATACTTCTCCTATAGAAGATCTTAAATTTGTATTTGATAACTTTAAGTTGCCTTTTGTAGATGCCTCAAGACTGCCTTGGACTTTACCAACGCAAGATGCTGGGAATATGTACAAAAATTTCAAAGCTAAGCTAATTGAAAGTGAGAAAGATAATTCTTCATATACAACGGATACTGAGATTTTATTGAACTACGTATTTAACAGATACAGAGAACAGATTTTGTTCTACTATTTTAATGAGCAGGTGGCAACAAAGACCTTAGTTAAGTGGATTGAAGAAAAAACTAAGGTAGGTGTATGTTATTGTCCGTTTAACTCAATTCTAAATGCTGAAGATGCTCTAATAGGGGAGAACATTACAGTTGATGCTCCTATTGGTCTTGATCCTTCAGAATACCAAACCAAAAATTTAATTCACATCCTAATGGGTAATGATAAGAAAATTTCGACAACCATTAACAGATATGAAGATCCTCTGTACGATAAGCAAAAAAAATATGAACTAGGTTTTAGCTGTTTACCATTTATTAAAAAAACAGAATTCTCAAATAGAAGTCTTGATCAAGAATATGTTGAAGATATGTATGAAAAAGTAAAAGGTCGTTTTATAGTAATTGTATCTTTAAACTTTGGAATAGGTGGTCTTCAACAGGATAAGAAATTAAGAGAGAAAGTCCTGTCAACAGGAAGACTTAAGTCCGTACTGTCTCTTCCAACAGGTTTTCTTGCAGGAACTTCTGTTTACACTATAGCTTTGGTGTTTGATGAAGATGGAATAAAACACAATAAGATCTCTTTTCTTGATTTAAAAGAAAAGGAATATATTGAAGAGGGTAGAGTTGGAAGAAAATTTACACCATTGAATCAACACGCTCAAAGCGAAATAGAAAAAGTTCTGAATGATGATCCTGAAACTTCTGCTATAAAAGTCTCTTTGTCAGATGTTGCAAGTCAGGACTATAACCTTGATATTGGCAGATATAAAGCAGCTATAGCTAGCGCTAAAGCTCTTGAAGGAATCAGCACTGTAACTCTTGAAGATGTTGCTGAGATTTATAGAGCGCAATCATCTCAAAGTGATGGCTGTGGAGATAGTTACTATGAAATAAGTGTTTCCGACATCAATTCTTATGGAATTGTAGAAACACCTAAAAAAGAAGTTTCGCTTTTACCAAGCAACAAAGCGTTAAGAAATATTGTTAGGAAAGGAGATGTTATTCTTGCAATCAAAGGATCAACTGGTAAAGTCGGCCTTGTTGAAGAATCACAAGATAATTGGCTGGCAAGTCAATCCTTTGTAATCATAAGATTAAAGGATAGTATGTGGACTCCTGAATTTCTGTTTAGACAACTAAATTCAAAAAGAGTAAGAGCGCAGCTTGAAATGCTATCAACAGGAGGAGTAGTGAAATTGCTTAAAATCTCAGATGTAAAATCGATTAAGTTAATTCCGCCTACTGCAGAATCGCTTATAAAGGTTGAAAAGGCCAAAGAAAGACGCAATGAAATTATAAGTAAGATAAAAGAGTTGCAAACAGAACTTGAATCTCTTGATGAGATTTTTTAATACACTGAGATGTATTTGAATAATTAGGATTGTTCCTCATTTTGGAATATGTAAATGCTATAAAATGAGGAATTAGATTAAGTTAAAGATGATTGTATAAAGCTTGAAACGAAGGATACGGACCTTCTATTACGTTTTTCAAGCAGCATAATTGAGATATTTTGAAAAGATGACAGATCTAGAACTGAAAAAATTAAAAGATAATCTTTGGCACGCTGCTGATTTACTGCGTGCTGGAGCCCATTTAGCAGCTAACAAGTATGGTCAGCCAATATTAGGTCTTATCTTTTTAAGATATGCAGACATTCTTTATAAACAGCATAAAGATAAAATTGAGTCAGAGTTCAATAAAAATAAAGGTACACGAGCTGAGCAATCAATAAAAGAAATCTCTATCAGTGAGTGTGGATTCTACCTTCCTCCAGAGGCTTATTACTCATCCATAAATGAAGCTCCAGATGATGCTAATAAAGCTGTGCTTGTAAAAAATGCTATGGAAGCTATCGAGCGAGAAAATGTCAAGTTGGAAGGAGTTCTTCCAAAAGAGGTTTTCTCTCAGTTAGTACCCGAAGAAGAGCCTGAACTTCTATCTAAAATTATACGTATTTTTATGGATATTCCAGAAGATATCAGTGTTGATCTGTTCGGTGAAATCTATGAGTATTTCTTAGGAGCATTCGCTTTACAAGAGGGAAAGGATGGAGGCACATTCTATACTCCTGCGACAGTAGTTCGCTACATGGTAGAAGTTTTAAATCCTGAAAATGGTGATAAAAAGATCTTAGATCCTGCCTGCGGTTCTGGCGGTATGTTTGTGCAAGCTGCTCGCTATATGCACAACCATAACAAGAATTCTAATGAAGTCATGAAGTTCCGTTGCTACGGTGTTGAAAAAGAACCTGACACTGTAAAGCTAGCCAAGATGAACCTTATATTAAATAATGTCCGCGGAGAGATTACAGAGGCAAACTCTTTCTATTCTGATCCTTATGTTGCCGTTGGTAATTTCGATTACGTTATGGCAAATCCTCCTTTTAACGTAGATGAGGTCGTTTACGAGAGGGTAAAAGATGATCCTCGCTTCAATAAGTATGGCGTTCCAAAGAATAAATCTAAGTCTACTAAAAAGTCTGGAGATAAAAAGGAAACAGTTCCAAATGCAAACTATCTTTGGATTAACTACTTTGCAACTTCATTAAATGAAAATGGAAAAGCAGCCCTTGTAATGGCAAATTCAGCCAGTGATGCTAGCGGTAGTGAATATGAAATCCGTAAGAAGATGATTGAAGAAGGCATCATCAGTCAGATGGTAACTCTTTCAAGTAATATGTTTTCTTCTGTTACCTTGCCGGCAACTCTTTGGTTCTTTGATAAAAAGAAGACTTTGAGTGATAAAAAGGACAAGATCCTCTTTATCGATGCTCGTTCTATCTTTACTCAAGTAGATAGATCTCATAGAAAGTTCAGTGATGAACAGATTAAAAATCTTGGAATTATAAGTCGCCTGTATGAAGGTGATACTCAAGCTTTCAAAGATCTTATTGCTGAATATACAACAGCAAAAGAAAACGCTTCAAAAGCAGCAGAAACTGATGATTCAAACATTAAAACAAAAGAATACTATCAGTCTCAGATTGACTGGTTAAATGAACGCTTCCCTGATGGTATTTACACTGATGTAATTGGTCTGTGTAAAGCAGCATCAATTGAAGGTGAAGATGGCATCAAAGATCAAGATTACTCTTTAAATGCAGGTCGTTATGTAGGAGTAGTACTCGAAGATGACGGTATGACCGAAGAAGAGTTTAAGGCAAAAATGTTAGGTCTAAATGATGAGTTATCTACACTTAGTAAAGAAGCTTCAGCGTTAGAAAAACAGATATCTGATAATCTCAAGAAAATACTTGAATAGAAAGAGACAATCTGTAAATGCAGTAATAAGGAATAGAACGTTGGATACAAAGTACCTTAAGTTAAAAGATGTGGCTAGATTTTCTTCAGCTAAGACTACTGACATTTGCTTAGAAAGTTACATCTCTACAGAAAATATGATTCCTTTTCTTGGAGGCGTTTCAACCGCGTCATCAGTTCCTGATGTGAAAAGTGCTAGTTTTTATGAAGAGGGTGATATTCTTTTATCTAACATCAGGTTGTACTTTTGTAAGATTTGGAAGGCTGATAAAAAAGGGGCATGCTCAAATGATGTCCTCGTCGTCAAACCCAAGAATAACATTGATCCAACTTTTTTGTATTACTGCCTATGTGATAAAAACTTTTTCAATTATGCAGATTTAACTTCTAAAGGAACAAAAATGCCTAGAGGCACAAAATCTGCAATAATGAAATATCTAGTTCCAAATATACCTTTATGCACTCAAAATATGATTGCTTCAATTTTGAGTAATTACGACAAATTAATACAAAACTACAAAAAGCAGATCGAAGATTTACAAAATCTTGCGGGTGAACTTTATAAAGAATGGTTTGTTCGTTTTAGATTTCCTGGTCATGAAAAAGCTTCTTTTGAGAATGGTATTCCAGCTGGGTGGAAAGTAGATAAAATAAAAAACAGAGTAAAGCGACTTTCATTCGGAAAAACATATAAGAAAGATGAAGTTCTTACAGATGGCGAAATTATAGTGATAGATCAGTCTGAATCTGAGTATTTAGGCTATCACAATGGTGAGCCTTCGCATAAAGCAACAATAGATGAGCCAATCGCTTTATTTGGTGATCATTCGTGCAAATATGAGCTAATGACAAGGGACTTTTCATTGGGAGAAAACGTTATCCCATTTGTTTCACAAAATATTGATGTTTACTATTTATATTATGCTGTATATAAGATTGTAGAAACAGAAGAGTACAAAAGACATTGGTCTTTGTTCATCAATAAAAAGATATTAATTCCAGAAGAAAAACTTCAGCTAATGTTTAGAAAATATGCATTATCTATAAAAAAACAGACAGAAATACTATCATTTCAGATAACAAATTTGTCTAAACAGCGTGACCTCTTACTTCCTCGACTGATGTCAGGAAAATTAGAAGTAAAATAAAAGAAATAGAATCGATCCTATCTACTTACGGAATAAGATTATGGCAAACGACATTACTGAAGATGATATTGAAGTTTCCCTCTTAAACATCCTAAAAGGTGATGATCTAGGGTACAATATTGTTCGTTGTGATCCTGGTAAAGAGAACAAAGAAAATCTAAATGATGGTACAGGTCGTTCGTCTAAAAGGCAGTGTGTATTGCCAAAGGTAGTAAGAGACTCTCTGTATAAAATTAACCCATCTATTCCAAAAGATACTATCGATAAAGTTGTCCATAATTTATGTTGCGACTTTACTGGTTCAGATATGGTTAAAGTTAATTATGATAACTATAACCTCATTCGTAATGGCAAAAGTGTAAGCTTCAAACGAAATGGAAAAGAGACTTTTGATGTCCTAAAGCTCATTGATTTTGAAAATCCTCAAAACAATGATTTTACTGCTGTATCTCAAATGTGGATTGAAGGTCAATATAACTGGAGACGACCTGATGTCCTCATCTTCGTAAATGGTTTTCCAGTTGTCTTTGTTGAGCTTAAGAATGCCAAAATCAAAGTACAGGAAGCTTATACAGATAACCTTACAAATTACAAAAACGATATTCCAAATTTATTTGCTTTCAACCAGCTCTGTGTACTAAGTAATGCTGAAGAAACACGTCTCGGCGCATGGAATGCTGCCTATGAATTCTTCTTTGAATGGTTAAAAGTAAATTCTGAAAAGGAAAAGCCAAACCGTCAGGCGATCAAAGATAAATGTACTTCCATTGAGTATTTTGCTCGTGGTCTTTGTAAGAAAGATAACTTAATTGATTATCTTGAAAACTTTATCATGTTCCAAAATCAGAGTGTAAAGATCATTGCCAAGAACCATCAGTTTTTTGGTGTTAACAATCTGATGGAAAATGTAAAGAACAGAAAAGAGTTAAAAGGGAAATTAGGTGTCTTCTGGCATACTCAAGGTTCAGGTAAGTCTTATTCCATGGTTTTCTTTGCACGTAAATGCTCAAGAAAACTTACCGGTAATTTCTCTTTCTTAATCGTGACTGATCGTACCGATCTTGATGATCAAATTTATAAGAACTTTGTCCGTACTGAAGTTATCGGAGATAAAGATGAAGTTCAGCCAAAAGATGGTAAACAATTGCGTGAGTACTTGCAAGGCAACAAGCAGTTTATCTTCACCATGATCCAAAAGTTCAGATACGATAAAGGTAAGAAGTATCCTGTATTAAGTGAGCGCGATGATATCTTTGTTTTGATCGATGAGGCTCATCGTACTCAGTATAAAGATCTTGCTGAAAACATGCGCACAGGTCTGCCTAATGCAAATTTCGTAGCTTTTACAGGTACTCCGTTACTAGGAACTAAGCGTTTAACCAATCAATGGTTTGGTGACTACGTATCTGAATATAATTTTGCTCAGTCAGTTGAGGATGGCGCAACAGTTCCTCTTTTCTACAGTCGTCGAGTTCCTGATGTAGATCTTGAAAACGACTATTTAGATGATGATGTCGTTGACATTATTGAGGATGAAAATCTCAATGAAGAAGAGATTGAAAAGCTTGAAAACTCAGGCAGCAGAATCATTGAGATTTTAAAAAGAGAGGATCGATTAGATAAGATCGCAGCTGACATCGCTCATCATTTCCCAAGGCGAGGATTCCTTGGTAAAGGAATGGTAGTTTCTGTTGATAAATTTACAACAGTGAAAATGTATGACAAGGTTCAGAAATATTGGGAGCTTGAGAAAAAGCAGTTAATCAAAGATAGAAATAACGCTAAAACTGAAGAAGAAAGAAAAGAAATAAAAGATCGCTTAGACTACATGAATAATGTGGAAATGGCAGTAATTATTTCAAAAGAAGATGATGAAGAAAGAAAATTTGAAGCTCAAGATTTAAATATCAGACCACACCGTGAAAAGATGGAACAGATAGTTGACGGTTATGATATTGAAGACAGATTTAAAGATGTAAATGGTAAGCTTCAGCTAGTCTTTGTCTGCTCAATGTGGCTTACAGGCTTTGATGTGCCTAATCTATCAACACTGTATCTTGATAAACCAATGAAGAGTCATACCTTAATGCAAGCTATAGCTCGAGCAAATCGAGTTTATCCTGGTAAGACAAGTGGCATTATTATTGACTACGTAAATGTATTTAAATTCATGAAAAAAGCTCTTACCGATTATGCAACAGGTGATAATGGTGATGACTACCCTGTAAAGGATATTGATTACTTAATTTCTCTCATTGGAAAGAGCATCGATGAAGCTGATGTGTTCTTATCGGATTTAGGCATTAGCCTTGAAGCTATTAATGAGGAAAAGTCTGCGCTAGATAGATTAGCAAAGCAACGAGAAGCTTTGGACATCATTTATCAGAAGGATGATGATAAAGATAAATTCAGGATCATAACTAATACTATGCTCAATTTATACGAAGCAAGTAAACCTGAAATCTTTGAAAAAAGCTGGAGTAATTACAAGTTTGGCATTCTCAAATACATGAATGACCTTATGAATAATAATGCAAGCGATGAAAAGTTAGAGCGCGCAAAGTTAAGATTAAGCTCTTTGCTTGATACTTCTGTTTCATCAGAAAAACCTAATGATGAAAATGAGCAGAATGGCAATTATGCAATTCATGAATACAAAGTTATCGACCTTTCAAAAGTTGATGTAGAAGCTCTTCGTCAAGAAATTCATACAGCTGAATACAAGGCAATTGAGATTGATGATATGAAGCTGTTTATTCAAAAAGCGCTTCGTTCCATGATTAATAAAAACTGCGAACGTATCAAATTCAGTGAGCGTTTCCAGAATATCATTGATAGATATAATTCTGGTGGCAGTGAAAATGAGGATTACTACGAGCAACTAGTAAAACTTGTTGAAGATCTGAAAAATGAGGATAAGCGGGCATCTTTAGAAGGTCTTACTGAAGAAGAGCTTGAAATGTATGATCTTTTAATAAAAGGTAGAGAGCTTACAAAGGATGAAGAACAGAGAGTAAAGCTTGCATCCAAGAATCTTTTTATAAAGTTAACCTCAGAAAAAAACGACCTGTTCATTGTGGATTGGTATAAAGATGAACAAGCTTCAGTTAATGTAAAATCTGCTATCAGCAAATCATTAGACTCAGATCTACCTGTAAGTTATGATAAAGAAGCATTTGAATCTAAGGTTAACTTGTTGCATAACCACTTTGTAGATATGACTGTTATGCATTATGGGTGGTTAGGAAATCCTTCATAAAGGAATTGATTTTGCTATAGAATTGAAGATGAACTTAAGAAGAACATAATTCTTGAATTATAGAATTTTGTGAACATTTCTTTCTTTTTTAGATTTTATGATTGACGAGGTTAATTATATCATTATAATACATTCACGAAAGGACCCTTCCCACTTTAATGTAAAAGTTAAAGGCGCGCTTAGGGACAATTATTTTTGCCAATGAGTTCTCATTGGCAAAACACAGGTCAATCTTGTTTTCTTAGGTATTCTTCCCACCCTTTTGGGCAATTCAGAACTTTCTCTGCTGAGTTCATTTTATCTATTCCAATGTTAGGAAATTGCTTAATTAATGCAGACATTCTTTCATCCCAAGAGTTTGAGGCCTTAATTGCATTTAGCATATGGTGAATTATGCATATTAAGGGGAAGATTTTGGTTGAATCAATATTCTCTTCAGACCATAGAGCTGTCCACGGAAAACTGTCTTTGCTTTTGGGAATTGATGGCAATCTTTTTAAATTTTTATCAACTAACCTTGAGTGATGAGCGCAAATATTCCTAACGCTTCTGATTGTCTGAATCCAAGATGTGAAAACTTTCGCACTTTCTACACCAAATTTTATTGAGATTTTCTTTGCTGTTTCCTTGTCTATAATCTGATAAAGATCGCATAAATCTGAAAGATCGAGAACATGTATAACGATCCACAATGGATAAGGTTCCTTATATTTTGAAATTAAATGTTCTATTGATGGTTCAGCTGGAGCTTTCTGATTTATTTTTTTCTTTATTGACTTTCTTAATTTCTCTACAAGTCCTCCAACAGTGATATTTACTTCATTTATGCTTTTTTTTCTATTTGAAGGAATTGTTATGATTCTGTTACGATCAAATTGATTATCATCGTCAAGATAAGAAACAGATTTCTTTGTCAAACAGTAAGCTATGCAACCTCTAAGTGCAATTTCGATTCTTTCAATAGCATCAAGAAGAAGGAGTTTTAATTTTCTGTCAAATTTATACAGTTCTATAATTTCTCTAAAGCTAGTTCCCTGTATAAAGTTGTCATCTGTTTTTGCTTTTCTGAATGCATATGAATAACCAGAAAGTCTGTAATACCCAATAAACTCTAATTTATTTAGGGCTTTTTCTTTTGGGTAGTTCTCAAAAGACATACCTCTGCTTTTAAGTAGTTCATATTGCTCTTCATATGAAAGCCACTTTTTATCATAAGATAATTTCTCTTCCTGCTCATTTATATAGATCTTATTGCTACATTTTGGATTTTTCATAAATCACCATTCTTTTTATTACTTAAAAACAATTATACTGTTTATTTACAATTATTGCTTGAAATTTGGTAATGCATATACAGCATAAATATTACCTCCTAACATTTGATTAAATATAACTGTATTTAAAAGAATATCTCTATGAGGAAATTGTAGATGAGAGAGTTAAAAAAAATAAGGGGCAAAAAGAACGCCCCTTTTGAAGCACTAAAAAAGATTATAAAGCTCTATGATATTTGGTTGTTTTTCTATGATTGTATTCAATGTGTAAAGTATTTTGTTTGATTCACAAAGAATGTGGTTGCTGGATATAAAATCGTTTAAAAAATCTTTTTTGTGTTCAAGAAAAGTTGTTAATAGAATTCTTTCAACTTCTTCATTTGACTGATAATCAATAGCCTTTCCTGAAAAGGTGTAAAGTTCTCTGTTTAGAACATTATTTTGTTTCCATAAGGGAATTGATTTTAACTTAGAAGAAATTTCTTCAAAATTTTCATCGTCCTTGAATGTTTTGTATAGGTAGTACCACTCTAGAATTGGTATTTCGCTGTATCTTATCTTTCCGAAGTGATTTTTTACAATTGTTTTTAGAGTAGATCTTTTTGATCTTTTGAAAGGAGTTTCCAATACTAATTTACATTTTCTATCAAGTCCATTGATGTCGTAAAATTGATTTCTGACGTTTTCTTCTTTGGTTCGATCAAATCCACTTTCTAAGATCAATGTTTTTATGGAAGAATATTCTTTTATCAGAGGAATTAAATCTTCTCCAAAGTAACACGTGTTACTAAACTTAATATCACTAAAGATAGATAGGACTGTAAAAATATGCTCTAAAAGGAAACTGAACACTTTGCTTGAACAGCGGTTTAGTTTGCATTTTATGAATGTACGATCTTTTGATTTTTTGTTTTTGTTATCACCATACATGGCAGAATATATAAACCTGAGGATATCTGTGTCAGAACATTTGTGTTTTATCTTTTCAAATAAATGGTCATAATTTACATCTAGTTCACTGATAAATTCCTGTAATTCTAGTATCTGTGAATTGTTGCATTTTTCAAACAGAGACAAGACATCGATGAATTTCATATTAAATTTGTTGGTGATGATCTCAATTAAGTCATAGATGTCATCATTGATGATTCTAGCATTATTACTGTCAGAGCACTGATCAAAGATTCGATTTACGAATTCGTAATCATCGTTGCATAGTGGCGTTCTTATCATGGTGAGTGAATTATTTGATAAATTAGGTAATTCCATAAATAAACGTGAAACAGAAAACATCAAGTATTCATCTATTATAGTTTAATGTGAAAAGAAAATTATCTTTGCTAAAGGTACGGTTAATTACCAGAGCTTCAAATACAAAAAGATAAATATCACGGTCAGAAAAGAAATATAAATGGAGCGAGTGACGGGAATCGAACCCGCGTCAGCAGCTTGGGAAGCTGCAGTTCTACCATTGAACTACACTCGCAATAGAAGTGTTCAGATCTTGTTGTATCATCTGATATTTTCAGATCCTTATTGTACCAAAATCTTGATATACGAGCAAATTCAATCTTTGATTTGAACGTGACTTTAATGCTGCCCAAAGATAGGTATCATCTGCACAAAGAATTGGTATCATCCAACACAAAGAATGGTATCAGTGTTGGTATCACACCATAAGATATGTCTGATATCAGAATCGGTGCCAAACCTGTGATTATTGGTGCCAAAACATCAAAGATCGGTGTTAAACCTTAGATTCTTCCGGTTTATCATTGTTCTTCTGATAAACGGAATATAGTTCAGTGATAACTCCACCTCAGAGTAGAGGTGGAATTTACTAACTAGGTCTTTATACGAAATGTTTTTCTGTTAGATAGCAAGCTTTCTCTTGATGTACTGAATACTATCTGTGATGGTATTAGTATCTGTTGCAGAGGAAGCTGAGGTTACACACTTAAGACCAGCATGATCACCATCAATTAACTCACCGTAGCAGGTAAGAGGCAATACCTGACCTAAGACCTTAAGTCCCATAGATTTTAGCTCTCTGTAAGCTGCTACCGTAAATTCAGCACCTTTAGTGTAAAGAGCCTGTACATCAGGACGTTTTTCAAGAACTTTCTGTACAATCTGACCATAAGCTGTAGAAATGATATCTAAAGCTTCAGTTTGAGTTCTGTTGGTCTTTAAAAGCATTTCCTGATATTCAGCTGAGAGCTGATTGTTAACTTCCATATTGTCAGATACAGCAAATGAGATGGTGTAGTTGTTGAACTTTGTGGAGATCTCATCTACTACACGGTTAATCTCGGCATTACGGTGTTGCTGATCTTCTAATAACTCAAGATTATGTACGGTGACGATATTAACTTTCTCTTCAAGTCTTAACAGTTCAACCTGAGCTGAAATTAAAGGATTTACACCACCTACAATACCAAAGATCTTCGCACCTGAGGCTGCGGTGGCAACAGACTTGGTTCTCATCACCTTACGGGCTAATGTAGCTGTAAAAGGACCTGGATCTACAGCTAAGAACTTAATCTTTGAGATCACCACCGCATCAGCAATCTTGTTGATATCTTCCTGAGAAGTGCAATCAAAAACGATAGCTCTTGTACCAGCATCAGCTAACTCTTTAATCTTTAGCGCAAGATTATCTGTGCCTTTTAAGAACTCTTTTAAGTGCAGTGGTTCTGCTTTGTACTGGAACTTTTCTGTAAATAAGTCAGCTACACGACCTGATTCTGCTGGATACAGATCTTCAAGACCTGCTAAGGATTTTTGCAGAGGCTTACCATCAACTAGGATATAACCGCCAACATTGGTTCTGCGTAATGCTGGGAAAGCTGGAACTACAATGGCAACTCTATCAGGATCACCTAGGGCATCTAACAGAGCTTCTGTTTCAGCACAGGTGTTGCCTCTCATAGCAGGGTCAATACGTTTAGCATAAAGCTTTACTTCATCAGACTTTAAAAGTTTAGCAGCTGAGAACACCATCTGATAGCTTTGTTGAGCAGTAAGATTTCTTGAATTAGTTGAATACACAAAGCAGTCATACTTTTGTGTAATAGGATCTTTTAAACCGCGAGTGCTCATTAAAGAGCAAACTGTATTGCCATTTTTCTCTAATAAAGAACCAACAGCTGAGCCGCCGGTGATTTCATCTGCAATCACTATACATTGTGGCATTATTATTTATCTCCTTTAGCCGAGAGTTGCAATCTTTGCACGCAGGGTAAGAATGCTTGAAGGTACAACAGACATTTCATCAACTCCAAGCTGAATTAATTTTCCTAGGAATTTCTCATCTGAGGCAAGCTCACCGCAGATACCAACCCAAATTCCAGCTGCATGACCATTTTTAACTGTGGTTTCAATGAGTCTTACCACAGCATGGTGGTATGGATTTAGATAACTTCCAAGATCTGCATTTTGCCTGTCAGCAGCTAGTGTGAACTGAGTTAAATCATTAGTACCGATACTAAAGAAATCTACTAATGGAGCTAACTCATCTGAGATTAAAGCTGCAGCAGGGGTTTCAATCATGATGCCAAATTCAACATCATCTTTAAAAGGAAGTTCTTGAGCAGTAAGCTCCTTTTTAATGTCATCGATAATTCTCTTGCATTCTATGACTTCTTCAACCGAAGTAATCATAGGGATCATGACAGAGAGGTTACCAAAGACGGAGGCTCTGTAAAGAGCGCGTAACTGTGTTTTAAATAAGGCTCTGTTAGTAAGACAAAGACGAATTGCTCTTACACCCATAGCAGGGTTTTCTTCAGGTTTTAGCATGAAGTATTCAGCAGTCTTATCAGCACCGATATCAAGAGTTCTGATGATGACCTTCTTACCGTTCATGCCTTTTAGAACATCTTTATAAATCTTAAACTGCTCTTCTTCTGTAGGGTAGTCATGAGCCTGCATGTAGATGTATTCACTTCTAAACAGACCGATACCTTCAGCGTCTGAGGCTTTAATCAGATCGATATCAGCTAAGGAGCCTGAGTTTGCATACAGGCGAATAGTGCGACCTGAACGGGTCTTGGTTTCTTTACCACGGTATTCTTCTAAATGGGAGTGCTGAACATCGTCAGTCTTCTTCATTTCGGTAAAGCGCAGAATGGTTGATTCGTCAGGTTCTATGTAAACATAACCTGAATTTCCATCAACAATGGCTTTTTTACCTTCAAGATCTTCAGTTAACTCATCACCGATGCAGACAATGGTAGGAATACCCATGGTTCTGGCAAAGATAGCAGTATGCGATCTTGTAGAACCTTTAGAGGTGATGATACCGGTAACTTTTTGGTTATCTAGCTGGACAGTCTCTGATGGTACCAAATCATCAGTTGCAAGAATAACAGGACCCTTGTTATCAAAGGTAAGTCCATGTTTTTTGAGCTTACCTGCATGCATCATCAGAATTTCTTTAACACGTCTTGAAATATCGATGACGTCGGCGGCACGACCACGCATGTAGTCGTTATCCATTTCTAAGAACTGCTTTTCAAATTTGTGAGCAACCTTAGTTACGGCATACTCAGCATTAGCATGTTCTTTTTCAATGAGTTTATTAACAGATGATACATAGTCAGGATCATCTAACATCATCTGATGGATCTGGAAAACTACGGCATTTTGCTCGCCTAGTTTTTCTAAAGAGGCATCATACAATGCGCTTAACTGTGAAATGGCATGAAGTCTGGCTTTTTCAAAGCGTTCGCACTCTGCTTTAGTATCTGAAACAGAAGTCTTTTCAAGACCAGTTTTAGCTCTTTTTAAGAAGCTAATAGTACCAAAGGCGATGCCTTTGTTGGCAACAGTACCTTCGAGCATCGATATATTCTTATTTTTGCTGTTCAAGATATCACCTTTTGTCATTAGATAATTCTTTAGATCATAAGGGTATATTCTGATTATATCTGCAAATTCTTATAAGTTAGGTGATAGGTATATAAAAAAATAAGATTGAAGGCTAAATTTTAAGGTGTACAGCGTTAATGTGCCTGAGTAAAAGATCTGTTTGTAATTGAGTTCTAGTTGAATGTGCTGGGAAAAATGATTTTGTATAAAAGAGCTTGGATAAGTTTGCTGATGTGATCTCAGAACGCCTTCAACGCACATAGTGGCAGAAAGAACTTATATTGGCAGAGTTTATTCAGATTGAACATATGGCAAGAGCTCATAGTAAAAAGCAAGAGTTTTAACTAGACCTATGGACAAGACACTTAATATGGGCTATCTTAGCCACGTGTCCTTTCAATGTATGCGGTAAATCCGTGCTTTCTTTTTTACGGTAAATCCACGTTTTCTACATTCTAAAGGACACTTTATCGGAAATTATCGATATCCAAATAAAACCTGTTTTACGGTTTACTGCATTACCATGTGGAAACATTACGCATTACTGTCATCTTTATTTGTAGCTCTGACAGCTATCTTTGCAAAAATCGGTGTTAAGGATATTAACTCTAACCTTGCAACCGCCATCCGCACTACTGTAATTTTATTTCTGACATGGGGCATAGTATTTTTTACTGACAGAGTAAGTGAAATTAAAGATATCAGTCGTCATACCTGGTGTTTTTTACTACTCTCAGGAATTGCAACTGGTCTGTCCTGGCTCTTTTATTTTAAAGCGTTGCAGTCAGGTGTCGTTTCACTTGTTGCTCCTATTGATAAATAAGACAGCATAACAGTTTGTTGAGTGCGTTGTGTAAGATAACTTTGTCTAGAGCTTTGCACTTGTATAGGTAGATTATTTTGATTACGTTGTTATGTCATAAATATGTGGAGGAAATATGGCTTTATATAAGACTGTATTAGTTACAGGAGCCTCAGCAGGCTTTGGTTTTGCTATTTGTGAAAAACTTGCAAGTCAAGGTTACAAAGTAATTGCAACAGCACGTCGTCAAGACAAATTAGATGCCTTAGCAAATAAATATGAAGGTCAGATCTTCCCATTAAAGCTTGATGTAACTGATACTGAAGCAGTTGATTCTATCTTAGATAAGTTACCTGATGAGTTTAAAAACATTGATGTTTTAGTTAATAACGCAGGTTTAGCCTTAGGTCAGGACAAAGCATTTACCTGCTCTTTAGAAGACTGGCATACCATGGTTAATACCAACATCAAAGGGTTACTCAATATTACCCACAAACTGCTACCATTGATGGTTAAAAAGAACAAAGGTTATATCATCAATTTAGGCTCAACTGCCGGTGCATGGCCATATACAGGAGGCAATGTCTACGGCGGTACTAAAGCTTTTGTTGAGCAGTTTTCAAGAAATCTAAGATGTGATTTAGCAGGTACTGCACTTAAAGTTACTGTAATTAAGCCAGGTCTTTGCTCTAATACAGAATTCTCAAATGTACGTTTTAAGGGCGATAACGAAAAGGCTGCTGCTGTTTACAAAGACGTTGAAGCAATTTTACCTGAGGATATTGCTAATACTGTAGATTATCTCTTAAGCACTCCAGCTCACATGAATATCAATGAACTTGAAATCATGCCTGTATGTCAGACTTTTGGTGGTCTTTCTGTTACTAGAAATCTTGATTTAGATGAGAAGTAATTAGAGAAAATTGAATAAGAATGTAGGTGTTCCTACATCCTTATTTGAGAGCAACGTCTGTAACGACACAGCGTGTAACTATTTTAGCTTTTTACAAGCTACAAGACAGTTCTTTCCTGCAAAGGCTATTCCATAGGCATAGATACTTTGAGTCATGCTGTTTTGCAAGAATGGAACTGCATAGTCTTTATTTTCTACTTGATTTATTGCATTCTCGCTTAATGGAATTAAATCAGAGCCTACAGGAGCTGCTTTTATCTCGATAATGACAGCTTTTTCTGAATATTCACTTTTAAAAGTAATATCAGCATAACCATCACCTGCTTCATAGTTAGAGTGGTATTCTGTTAATAAATCGTTTGAGCAGTTAGTAAAGACACCGTTTAAAAATCCGTGGTAATAGTTTTCTTTTGGTGCTTTTGTAGCAGTGTCTCTTATAGATACGAATTTCTTTAGATAAGTACGCAGTTGACTTTGTACATATTCAGTGTCACCGATAAACAGAGCATTGGCTATTTTGTCAGCAAGATTATCTTTCTTAAAGAAAATATTAAATCTCTTTTTAATATTCTTTTCAAAACAATCTTTAATCTCTAAGTTAGGCAGTTTTACTGCAATATCATCTGCGCTACTGTCTTCAGAATTTAAGGTATCAG
>OQWI01000346.1_pt1 | contig 21268 bp, 15 predicted proteins | sample 1691551 | NCBI WGS metagenome assembly OQWI01 (sample SAMN03418259, study PRJEB22391) | human gut metagenome | biome: human-gut; feature: organic feature; material: feces | host: Homo sapiens | place: Tanzania | collected 2013-01
CTCTTGATATCTTTGGTTTACCATCGCCTCCCTGGTGGAACAAGCAGAGCAGGCAGCTGCCGAAGGCGGCAAGGAAATTGTGTTGACTGGTGTGAACATCGGAGACTTTGGAAAGACTACCGGTGAAAGCTTTGTAGATTTGGTCAAGGCATTGGATGGAGTGAAAGGAATCTCACGTTACCGTATCAGTAGTCTTGAACCCGACTTGATGAGCGATGAACTCATCGACTATTGTGCTCAGAGTCGTGCTTTCATGCCCCATTATCACATACCGCTACAGAGTGGAAGTGATATGGTATTGAAATTGATGCACCGCCATTACGACCGTCAACTCTTTGCCGATAAGATACATCGCATCAAGGAAGTAACACCTGAAGCTTTTATCGGCGTGGATGTTATGGTGGGGTGTAGAGGCGAAACACCAGAATGCTTTGAGGAAACATTTGAATTCCTGCAATCGCTCGATGTTACCCAGCTTCACGTGTTCCCTTATTCAGAGCGTCCTGGAACATCGGCACTCTCCATTCCCTATGTGGTCAGCGATCAAGATAAGCGTGAGCGTAGTAGAAGACTGTTGGAACTCTCTGATCAGAAGACCGAAAATTTCTATCGCCAGTTTATTGGCACTACAGCCGAAGTTCTGTTTGAAAAGGCACCACGAGGCAAAGCCATGCATGGATTCACCAAAAACTACGTTCGTGTGGAACTTCCTGCCGCAGAAGCACGTGAGGAATATGACAACCAGCTGATGACCGTCAGACTTGGCGACTTCAATCACGATCATAGTGCCCTACGTGTTACATTAAAATAAACAAGAACATCAAAAACTCAACATCACAACCCGATAAAGATGGATAAACTGGCAATTGTTATTCTCAACTGGAACGGACAGAAAATGTTGCATCAATATCTGCCTACCGTTCTGCAATACTCCAAGGATGAAGCTGTAATCTATGTGGCAGATAATGCCTCAACAGACCAATCGCTCGCTATGCTTGCCAGCGAGTTTCCATCGTGCAGAACCATTCCTCTTGATAAAAACTGGGGATTTGCCGAAGGTTACAATAAAGCGTTGAAACAGATAGACGCAGAGTATTATCTGCTGCTCAACTCTGATATTGAGGTGACCCATCATTGGCTGACACCCCTTATTGAGTTTATGGATGTACATCCTGAAGTGGCAGCCTGTCAGCCTAAGCTCCTTTCCATCTATGACCGCGACCGATTTGAGTATGCTGGAGCAAGCGGAGGTTTCATCGACTGTTATGGTTATCCCTTCTGTCGCGGACGTGTGTTCGAGACGGTAGAACAGGACAACGGACAATATGATTTCCGACAGGAAATACATTGGGCAACAGGTGCTGCTATGATGATTCGTTCTGCCGACTATTGGGCTGTGGGCGGACTTGACGGTCGTTTCTTTGCGCATAATGAGGAAATCGACCTCTGTTGGCGATTGCGTATTAGCGGACGAAAGATATATTGTTTGCCAGAGAGTTACGTCTATCATGTGGGAGGAGGAACGCTCCCTAAGGGCAATCCGATGAAGACCTTCCTCAATTTCCGCAATAATCTTACCATGCTTTATAAATGTCTGCCCGATAAACAGCTTCACAAGGTGATGCTGATGCGTTGGGTGCTTGACTATGTGGCTGCATGGAAGTCGCTCCTGCTTGACCGTAATGTCAGCGAGTTCCTGGCTGTTTATCGTGCACGCCATGCCTTCCGCCGTTGGCGTAAGGATTTTGCAGAAGACCGTAAAACAATTCAGGCCGGCAGAACTTCTGCCAGCCTGACGGATACTTGTACGTTTAGTATTCTTTGGCAGTATTATGCCAAAGGGCGCAAACGTTATTCGGATTTTGTTTGACGGAGCTTTTCCGTTACCACAATGGGATTCATGAGGTCTTTCTTCCACAACTGGAGGTAGTCGAACCAGTCTTTGGCAGAATGATAGCCAAAGGTCTCGTTGTCTGAACCGAACGTGATATAGTAGCGCATGGCCTTATCGATACCGCCGATGACATAAGGATAGTTGTCTTTGTTGGCAGGCAGTTCACTCACAATATGTTTCATGGGAAGGCAAATGCCCAATCCAACTGTTTCGCGTTTATGACCTACAGAATCTTTGGCCGATACCGTCCAGTCAGCCCCCCAACAACCGCGTAGTCCATCATGATCGGAGTATTCCGTTGAGTTTTTCACATTGATGATACCTGTAGAAAATTGATGGTTGGCAACTGCTTGTCTGAAAAATACATCAACTTGGCAGTCGCGGCGACCAGCATAGAGCGTGTAGCGTGTGGTCATCGTAATAGGATAGGGATGGAAAGTGTTGTTGCCCGTTTTGTCTTTCCAACCGTCATCCACCACTTCTACTATCGTGCGTAAGGGTCCGTAGCTGATGATGCGTTCTGTGCGATGATCCACATCCTCCAACAGGGTAGGCTGCTGTCCGTCCCATCCGCGCATAGTGCCCAGTCCAAATGTGTTACCCACCCAGAGCACGTCGTCACCATAGCCAGCCTCCTTTTGCTGCTTGTTGGTGTAGAATTGTGTTTCCTTCAGTTCCAGTCCCTTACGGTATTTTCCATAGAGATCTACGGTCTGACGATGATCGAAATAGATGCGATAAGCCACCAACTCGTTTTCAAAGGCTGGTCCGTGGTGATGCATCTGCCAGTAAGGGTTTGTGCCGTTCTCAACGGTCAGACTGCTGATAAACAGGTTTTGCTCGTTGTTGGACTTTACTTTCTTGTTGAGCAGTATCATATCAGCATACACCAGAGGCTTGTATGTCCTTGGTTTTCCGCTGTTGAGCAGTTCTACGTTGTAGGTTGTCGTAGATTTCTTTGGCATATCTGCCATGAAACAGAGTTCATCGTAACAGCCGTCACCATTGAGGTCGTCCAGCTGAGATGCAATTTCCTGCCCGTTCATTTTAACGATGGCTTGACGGATGTCAGTACCGTATGGAGCAAGATTAATCACGATGGGTTGGGCGGTACGCTCCGTCTTCATGGTGTTTTTTACAGTAATGTCTAATTGTTTCTGTGCCATAAGTACACAGCAAGACAAGCCACAGAGGGCAATAGTTGCTATTTTACGTTTCATATACCGAAAATCTCTTATGTTTGTTTTCTGATTAGTTTTTCTTGTGCAAAATTAGCCTTTTTACCTTGTTTTTTATCTTTTTTTTGCTTAAAACTTGGAATATAAAATATTTTTTAGTAAATTTGCGGTGTATTTTAACATTATATAATATTTCAAAGACGGCCTTTTTTATATCAATGCGGAAAACTTATATACTTTTGTCGGTTGTGATGCTGATATGCCTCGGTTGCGAGTGGCGCCTGAAATCGGGCGATACTGAAATGGGGCATGACCAGTCGTTGATAGACCGATATGATCGTATTGAGATGCTTTATCTGACCACTGGCGATTATTCCGCTTTGCAGCAGATGCAATCCGACTATCCTGGTCAGACTCGGATGTTGATAGAGGATGTGTTGCATATAGGCCATGTGAATGATGTTGGCATCAACCAACGTTTCCGCCATTTCTTCTGCGATTCCACGCTTCAGCGCTTGTTGGCAGATGTACAGGTGGAGTTTGCCAGTCTTGATGATGTGTCGCATGACTTGCAGAAGGCTTTCAAGCGCATGAGAAAAGAGTTTCCCGATATCGTGCTTCCTACCATCTATACTCAGATTGGTTCTTTTGACCAGAGCATAGTAGTAGATAGCAATATGGTTGGTGTCTCGCTCGATAAGTATTTAGGTGCCGACTATCCATTTTATCAGCAGCATTATTCTGACGCGCAGCGTGCGATGATGACTCGTCAGATGATAGTTCCCGATTGCGTGGCATTCTATATTTTGAGTATGTTCCCAACACCTGATGGCTTGACCAAAGCGGAAATACATCGTGAGCTGCGTGCTGGAAAAATTCAATGGGTTGCTAATCAGATTGTTGGAAGACGTGCTTTTCGTAATCCAGAAGTTGATGCAATAGATCGCTATATGAAGTCTAATCGACACAAGTCTATTCAGCAGTTGCTCAACAGTCACGATGCTATCGTGGAATGAGCAACCACGTTTCTTTAGATGGTTGTCCTTTGTACTTTAGAATCCCATAGTTTTTATTTGTGCCCTTTTCTTTGGAAAGTCTATGTAAAGAAATTGTGCTAATATTTGTTGTTTCGCTCCATTACAGTATTACAGTTTCTAAAAACGATTTTTAGGCTTATATAATGGATTTTTCATGTTTTTGCTTGGCAAAAATGCTGGAAACCCATTGTTTTTGCTTTTTGCAAACTGTAATACTGTAATACTGTAATGGGTGTAAGATAATGTGGCGTAAATATATACTCAGCGTTTGGTGCTTCAAAAACGGGGCTGATACCATCCTATAATGATTGCTATTAATCCCCAATTGTTCATAAGACTATTGCCAGTCATAAAACCTTATTGATATCCGAGTGCATGATAGAGCCGGCCTTGTTGGGCATTTGTCCTCGTCATATAGTTTAGGAGGCGGTCGGTAAACTCATGGTTTTTCAATCCCCATTGTGGGGCAATTTTCATCTCTTTTGGCGATTGCGACACGAAACGCTCTACCACGATGTCAGGTCTTAGTCTTTCCAAATAGGCTGTAACCAAACGGATGTATTCATCAACGGTATAGAGCGGAAAAGGATTTTGTTGGTATAGGCATGCCAATGGTGTGCCTTTAATGATTTGCAATTGATGGATTTTTAATAAGTCGAGCGGTAGGGCAGATATCAAATCGGCTTGGCGCATGCTTTCTGCCTCATCTTCACCAGGAAGTCCCAATATGACGTGCCCACCAGTAAGTATGCCTCTGTCATGAGTTGCTTCGATTGCTTGACATGATGTCTTAAAAGTATGTCCGCGGTTGATGCGTTGCAGCGTGGTGTTGTTGGCAGACTCGATGCCGTATTCCACGATGAGAAAGGTCTGTTGGTTCAGTTGTTCCAGATAGTTGAGTGTTGTTGCTTCTATGCAGTCTGGGCGTGTGCCGATGACCAGTCCTACCACGTTTTCTACGTCAAGAGCTTCCTCGTAGCGGCGTTTCAGTGTGTCTATATCTGCATAAGTGTTGGAGTACGCTTGAAAATATGCCAGATATTTCATATCCGGATATTTATGACTGAAAAACTGTTTTCCCTCTTCCAGTTGTGTTGTGATGGATTTCTCAGGATTACAGTATGACGGATTGAAGGTACGGTTGTCGCAGAAGATACACCCTCCTGTACTGATGTGTCCATCTTGGTTGGGACAAGAGAAACCAGCATCAACGGCAATCTTCTGTACGCGAAATGGAAACTGTTGCCGTATCCATGTACTGTAGGAGTTGTAGCGCATGTTGTAGGAAGATAAGGAATGTAGAGTATATAAAAAAAAGAGTAAACAGTGTTTCTGTAAGCCGGGTTCTGTTCCTTGCCAAGGCAAGGCGTCTGCCATTTATCTACTACGCAGGTCACCCTACGTCTCTAGCATTCTACCCTCCATCGTTGTTACTCGGGCGGACAACCCTCAGACGATGGTTTACGTGAACTTGCAGCTCCCAGATGGAACAGCCCGACGATCACCCGTCGGCTGGTGGTCTCTTACACCACCTTCTCACCCTTACCCTTGCGGGCGGTCATTCTCTTCTTCCATATCCAGCTGTCGCCAACTGCTTCTGTTTTCGGAAGTGGGACGTCCTATGCTGCCCGGACTTTCCTCTCGCACCATTGCTGATGCCAGCGGCAGACCGAAACACTGTTTACTATCTTTTCTGCGTTTATTTCTTTGGTTCTTCTTCTATGTCAAGATTGACTGTAGAGAATTTGAAGTCGTTGGTATTGAGATACTTCATGTCGTATTTACGTTTCGACTTCGACGTGTATTGTTTTCTCATTTTGAGATATTTCTTCTCTGCATCTTCTCTTTTGAGTGCAAATATTACCAAGCAAACCCTATTGGGGTGTTGTTGTGCTGTGAGGTATTCGTTGAGTTGGCGTGAGTAGTGTTCTCTGCCCAACAGAAATTTTGTTTTGCTTTCTATCCAGACGTTGGTGATTTCCTGCACATCGGTCATGTAGATGGTGGAATCTTGGAAAGAAGCTGAAAATCCAAAGATATAGACTTTCGGAGTCTTTATGTTTTTGGCGTTGACTACCATTGGCATGGTAAGCGCCATGAGAAGCAATAATATTGCTTTTGTCATTGTTTTCATTGTCCTAAATATGATTTTAACATCGTGTTGTTCGTATTATTACGTAGCCTCCTGATGGCTTTCTCCTTAATCTGTCTGACACGTTCGCGCGACAGACCGTATTTTTCACCCACTTCTTCCATGGTCATCTCTGGTGAGTTGATACCGTAGAGGGCTTCTATTACAGAGCGCTCTTTGTTGGAGAGTGTTTTCAGCGCATTCTCTATTTCTGCTCGCAGCGATTCTCTTACGAGTTCTCGGTCAGCCATCGGTGAGTTGGTATCTTCCATCACGTCGATGAGGCTACTGTCTTCACCATCGGCAAATGGAGCATCCATCGATACATGGCGTGTGTGAGCATTGAGCGCTTCGTCAATTTTATCCTGCGGCAAATCAACAAGCTGCATCAGTTCTTCCGACGATGGCTTCCGCTCGTGTTCTTGTTCAAACTTATTAGCCTCATGGGTCACTCTGCTCAACGCACTCTGTTGATTGAGTGGCATTCTGACCAATCGGCTCTGTTCTGCAATGGCTTGCAGGATACTTTGTCTGATCCACCAAACGGCATAAGATATAAACTTAAAGCCTCGTGTCTCGTCGAATTTTTCAGCAGCCTTGATGAGTCCTATATTGCCCTCGTCGATGAGGTCGGGCAATGATAGTCCTCTGTTCTGATATTGCTTGGCTACTGAAACAACGAAACGTAAATTGGCCCTTGTCAGTTTCTCCAAAGCGCGCTTGTCGCCTTTCTGAATACGCTGTGCCAATTCCACTTCCTCATCTACTGTTAGCAGTTCTTCTTTACCGATTTCCTGCAAGTACTTCTCGAGAGATTCGCTCTCTCGGTTGGTGATGGATGTGTTGATCTTCAGCTGTCTCATAGGTTTTTTTGGTTTGGTGTATTTTGCAAAGGTATAGTATTTTTTTCGAAAGACCAAAACAAAAAACCTCTTTTTATAATATTTTTGTATCCTTGCTCCCTGATTTGTTCTTGGATCATGGGGGGCGAGGATACTGGTTCGTCTATGGACAAAGGATGTTTGTCTATGAAGAATAGATGTGGTAAATATCATTTAGTACCGCACAGACGCTGTAGTTCTATGACGGTTTGGTTGTATTCATTGATGGCTTCTGCGCGTTTCTGATAGACATCGATTTCATCTTTCAGTATGCCTACATATTCTACATATCCGATTTCGCCTTGTTCGTATTCAGCGGTGGCAAGTCTCACCATCTCATCGTTCCACTGACAACCGTTTTCGGCGTAGTATTCCACTCGTTGGCGTGCAGCATTGCAACGGCTCAATAGTGCGTTGTATTGAGATTCACGCTGTTGTGCTTCCTGTTGAATCTGTATTTGCAATTGCTCGCGCTCAGCTTTAGCAGCCTTGACGCGTGCTTTGGTAGCGCCATAAAACAAGGGAATGCCTACACCAATCTCAAAGCCCATGAAGTTTCCACCGTCATATCTGCTACGGTCTTCGTTGTAGGGATTCCATGAAGAGATAACCATCTGATTGCGTAGTGAGAGTGAGAGGGAAGGGGCATAACCGCTTTTTTCTACCTTCACCTGGCGTTCAGCAGCTTGCAGTTTGTCGTTGGAGAACCGTCCTTCTGGAGTTTGTTGATAGTTATAGGCCGGTAGGACGAATTCTATGGGAGTTAACAGTTCGTCTGTGGCAGTGATGGGTTCATCGGTGCCAATCACCTGCATCAGTTGCAATCGAGCATTCTCAGCCTCATTTTCAGCTTGTACGATGTCGAGTTGGTTTTCTCGCTGTAAGCGTTCAGCATTGATGAGTTCACGTCTGTCTGTTTCTCCAGCCTCCATACGTTGGCGCACCACGGTACGGTAGCGCGTCATGATGCTGTCTTGTCTTCTTAGGTTACGAAGACATTGTTCCTGATAAACCAGTTGGAAATAGGCAGAAGCCACAGCAGCCTCCACGTTTTTTTGTTCCATCTCCAGTCTGCTCCTTTCGGCTTGTGTCTCAGCTTTCAACTGTTGACGTCGGGCAATATATACTGTGGGAAAGTCGAAACTCTGCGTTACCGACAGTGCGTTGTCAGGACTACCTCCCGATGTAGGGTCTTGCGAAAGTGACAGCTCTGTCTTTTCCAAGTCCCATGCCGTGCCTTGCAATGCCTGCGCCCGTTCCACTTGTTTGTTTGCCATACGTATTGTCGGGCTCTGCTTCATCGCCATGTCAATACATGTTTGAAGTGACAGGTGGCGCATTTGTGCCATGGCAGCACCACTTATTATCGTACCCATTATTGTGAGGATGATGTGTCGCATAGTGTCTTACTCTATAATATATAAGGTGTGTGATTTATTCTTTTGTAAATGTGCGGTAAATCGCAGGCAACACCAGAAGTGTGAGCAGGGTGGAAGTGATGAGTCCACCGATCACTACTGTTGCCAATGGGCGTTGCACTTCTGCGCCATCGCCCGTAGAGAGTGCCATAGGCAGGAAACCCATTGATGCCACAAGGGCAGTCATCAGAACAGGGCGCAAGCGAATCATACAACTCTGTGTGATGCGTTGGTTGATGTCCGCTATGCCTTCACGTTGCATTTGGTTCATCTGTCCCACCAGTACAATACCGTTGAGCACAGCCACACCGAAGAGGGCAATAAAACCAACACCTGCCGATATGGAGAAGGGCATACCTCTGAGCCATAAAGCCCATACGCCACCGATGGAAGCCAATGGGATGGCAGAGAATACAAAGAGTGATTCGCGCAGGTTCTTCACTGTGGCATAGAGCAACAGCAGAATGATCAGTAGCGCGATAGGCACTACAATGCTCAGTCTGTTGATAGCACTCTGCATATTCAGGAATTCACCGCCATAGGTGTAATAATAGCCTTCGGTCAGGTGCACCTTTTCGTTCATCAGCGTTTCTATCTCCTCCACGGTTGACTGCATGTCGCGTCCCTTGATATTGAAACCGACGTAAATGCGGCGCTCGCCATTCTCGTGGGAAACCTGTGACGGAGCAGGCTCATTGACAATATCTGCCAATTGTTCCAAAGGCACCGTAATGCCCTCGCCAACGGGAATTGCCAACTGTCGAAGTTCTTCTACCGTGCGGTTGCGATTGTCGAGTCGCACCACCACGTCAAATTTCTTCTCGCCTTCATAGATAGCACCTGCTGTGGCGCCTGCAAATGTTGTTTCAAGTATGCGGTTCACATCATCTACGCTGACACCATAGGCAGCCATGCGGTTGTGGTTGTAGCGCACTTGTATTTGCGGGAGTCCAGAAACCTGTTCCACCTGTACGCCGCTGACACCTCTTACGTTGCGCACCAGTCCTGCAATCTTAGCAGCTTGCTGTTGCAATACGTTGAGGTCTTCGCCAAACACCTTGATGGCTACATCCTGTTTGATACCCGTTAGCAATTCATTGTTGCGCATTTGTATGGGTTGGGTCAGTTCGGCTTCAAGACCGGGAATGTTCTTTAGTGTTTCCGACATCATCGCCATGAGTTGGTCGGTAGTCTTTGCCGAAGTCCATTCGGCTTTTGGCTTCAGTGCCACCATGATGTCAGCACGTTCCACCGGCATCGGGTCTGTAGGAATCTCGGCACTGCCGATACGACTCACCACCTGTTTTACTTCAGGATATTTGGCTTTCAGGAGTTGTTCTGCTTTGCTGCAACTCTCCACCATTTGTGAGAGCGACGTGCCTTGTGCCATACTCATCTCGATGGCAAAGTCGCCTTCTTCCAGACTTGGGATGAATTCACCGCCCAAAAACTTGAAGCCAACACCGCTGACGCAGAACAGTGCAACGGCAATGGTAATGACATCTTTGCGACGTTGCAGCGTCCATTCCAATATCGGTCGATACCATTCTTGCAGTTTGGCAAGCATCCTGTCGGAAACCGTTTCTTGGGTATGTACCTTTCTGCTCAGGAATGTGCAACTTGCCATCGGCACATAGGTCAATGAAAGGATAAAGGCGCCGAGTATGGCAAAGAATACTGTTAACGCCATGGGGCGGAACATTTTTCCTTCAATTCCTATAAGTGTCATCAATGGGATATAGACAATCATGATGATGATTTCGCCGAAGGCAGCACTCTGTCTGATGCGTGATGCCGAGAAATGCACCTCGTTGTCCATCTCCTGACGTGTCAGCCGCAGGGTAGGGTATTTGTCGGCACTACTGTTGATATGGGTTACCACCGCTTCGACGATGATTACCGCCGAATCGACTATCATACCAAAGTCTATGGCTCCCAAACTCATCAGGTTACCGTCAATGCCGAATGTCTTCATCATACCGAAAGCAAAGAGCATACTCAGTGGGATAACACTTGCCACAACGATACCTGCCCGCCAGTTGCCGAGAAAGAGTATCAGCACGAAGATGACGATGAGTCCGCCTTCGATGAGGTTGCGTGCAATGGTATGTTCCACGCGGTTCACCAGATTGGTACGGTCTATGAATGGTTCGATGACCACACCTTCCGGTAGTGATTTCTGTATTTGGCTGATGCGATCCTTTACGCGTTGGCTCACTTCTTGGAAGTTTTCACCTTTCAGCATGATGGCAATACCAGCCACCACTTCACCATTACCGTTGCGTGTTACTGCTCCGAAACGTGTTGCATGTCCCATCTGTATGGTAGCCACATCACCCACGCTTACCACGTTGCCATCAACGGTCTTGACAGCCACTTGGCGCAGATCGTCGGCAGAGTTCAGCACACCCAATCCGCGGATGTAGTATTGGTTAGCATCCTGTTCGATATAGCTGCCGCCCGTATTGGCATTGTTCTTTTGTAGTGCTTCAAAGACATCGCCCACAGTCAGTCCGTAGGCAGTCAGTCGGTTGGTTTCGATAGCCACTTCATACTGTTTGACAAATCCTCCCCATCCGCTCACCTCAGCCACTCCAGGTGTTCCCGACAGTTGTTTGCGCACTATCCAGTCTTGCATGGTGCGCAATTGCGTCAGCGTGTATTTGTCTTCATAGCCCTCTTTGGCTCTTATGGTATAGTGGTATATTTCGCCCAGTCCGGTGGCAATAGGTCCCATTTCGGTATCTGTATTGGCAGGCAGTTCCTTGGTCACGTCCATCAGTACCTGGCTCACCTGTGAGCGAGCCCAGTAGATGTCGGCAGCATCGTCAAACACAAGTGTGATGACCGATAGTCCGCTACGTGAGATACTGCGTCTTTCTTCCAGTCGCGGGATATTGGCTAATGCCATTTCTATCGGAGTGGTGATGTATTGTTCCACCTCTTGTGCGCCCAGTGCAGGAGCTTGGGTGATGACCTGTACTTGATTGTCAGTAATATCCGGTGTGGCATCGAAGGGAAGATGCACCAATGATACGATACCCCATACCGCCATGGCAAGGGTCAGAATGCCTATCGTCAGTTTGTGTGTGACGGAAAAATCTATCAGTTTCTGAAACATAGAGAGGTATTAGCTATATTAATGGTTGTGTTCACCGTGTTCACCAATGAGCGAAGCCAGATAGAACACGTTTTCTGTTACGATTTGCTGTCCGTCTTGTATGTGTTTACAGAGTGCCACCTCGGTATATCCAGAATCGGTCACTCCGGTCGTCACCTCATGTCGTGAGAACACACAGTCCCCGTCTTTTCCTTTTTTGTCGAGTGCAAAGATGTAGGTTTTACCATCGGTATTGATAATGGCTTTTGAGGGCAGTGCTTTGCAACGCTGTCTGCCAGTGGCAATGCGTCCTGTGACAAACATTCCGTCTATCAGTCGTGCTTTGGCGTTACCGTCCAGTTTCACATGTACGGCAACACTCTTTGTGCCATCGTTGAAATAGTCGTTGATGCCATAAACCTGTCCGCTGACTTCTATGCCGGGTTGGTTGGTGAGAGCCAGCAATACGCGGTCTCCTTTATTCACTTTCTGCAGGTCTTTCTCAAAGACGTTCAGGTCGCACTCCACTTGATCATTATTGCGGATTGTCATCAGTGGTGTTTGCATATCAGCATAGCTGCCCAGTGGTGCATTGAGTTGACATACTGTTCCGCTGATGGGAGCACGTAGAGGGAATGTTGTGGTAAACTTTCCTCGTCCTACGGCATTGGTGCTGATACCCATTTGTTGCAGTTGGCGACCAATACCTATCATCGTAGCATGAGCCACTTGATAGTTGCGTTCAGCCTGTTGGCGGTTCTTCTGCACACCTGCCCCCTGCTGTGCCAGTGTTTCTTGGCGTTGCTTTTCTATTTGTGCCATTTCACATTCTTTGTAGGAAGCATAGTATTCGCGTTGTAGTGTCACCACATCAGTATTTTCTATGGTTGCCACCACCTGACCTTTTGTCACGTGTTGTCCGTCTTTCACGAGGATGTTCTTTACCACGCCACCCATTAGTGAGGCAACATTACCCATCGACTGTGGGCGCAAAACTATCGACCCGTTGACGCGGATTGTAGCATCGAGTTCACGGTGTTGTACAGAGTCAGTTTTTAAGTCGATAGTAGCTATCTGTTTAGCTGTTAGAGGTATGTTTTTGAAATCTTGTTCTTCATCGTGGTGTTCGTCTTCTGCATGACTATGTCCTGCATGTGCATCGTGGTGATCGTCGTCACCGTGTGATAGTAGTGTAAATCCACCTACAGCCACCAGTGTTGCAGCTATCACTATTGCCAGTCGTTTGATATTGTCTTTCATATTTTTTCAGGTTTTCTTTTTTTTATTCCGTGCAAAATTAATGAAATGTCTTAATATCGAAGAATGATATAAGTATCAACTGCTATTTTCTGCAACTGGGTTGCAAATGTGTTTCATGTTCAATCCCAGGCGGAAAAGCGCTGGGCATTGGTGCTGTTTGGTTGTTTTTTCTTGTTTTTTGAAAACAGGTTGTGGAAAAGTTGTTTGATTGATGGGAAAGTTGTAATCTATATCGGTCATCATATTACATGCATGACCATGGATGATGATTGATTTGGATATAAAAAAGAGGCACGATACCTGTTTTGACAGGTCGTGCCTCTAAACGAGAGAACTTATGTTAGAAACAAATGTGTGTAAGGTTTAACCCTAATCAGACGGTTGGGGTTAATACTTGGCATTCTGAGGGTCGAAGTTAGTCCAACTATCGAGCCAGTTGTCGTCGGCATTGAATGCTCCAACGTAGTTGACAGAAGTAAACCAGCTGTCGAGACCCTTGAAGTTCTGTGCGCCAAACACAGCACTGCCACTCTGAGGAATGATTGCTACACCAACGCCTTTGGTGTCAGTCAGTTTCAGTGAAGTCTTGTCTGCCAGTGCCTTGTTGCCAGGCTGAGCAGCGAAGAAGGTGTGAGAGTATGACTGTTTGCTGTCAGCCTTTACCGTCTTGTTGGCGAAGTCATATTCCTTATCCTCGTAGCTCTTGTTGGCATCAGAACCGATGATGTCAAGATTAGCCATCAGGATGTTTTGCAGGCGAAGTGTTCCCTTGCTTGCTTCTTCAGGAGTATTGCCCTTTTCACCATCAATAATCAGACCGATGGGCCAGTCCATAACCAGCGAATTGACACAGTTCAGTCGTGACGAACGTCGAATCTGCATGGCAGCCTGGAATCGTCCGAGTCCCGAACCGTTGTTGGGGAAATAGTTGCCAGCAGTGATGTAGCTCTTGTCGTTGACAAAGTCAGAAGCCGACTTCGGCCCTACGAAGGTGATGTTGGAGAAGGTTGCAGTGGTGTAAGGAGAAAGCTGAGAACCGTCAGAACAGTTGTCGCTTTCGAAACCATTGCTCTGGCTCTGGTCGGCAATCTTCGGGTCGCGTACGGCAAGGCCGAACTGTACCTTACCAGAGAAGCCGTTGTCGGTATCGAAGTCGTCATCCCATCCTTTGTAGGCAATGAGGTATTTGCAGTTGACCGTACCACCGAACCATTCAAACGAGTCGTCGTTGGAGAACGAAACCTGTACGTGGTCGATCTTTGTGGCAGAACCTACGCTACCCAGAGTCAGACCGTTGATTTCCTGGTCAGCCTTGAATGGATATCCAGCAAACTCGATACGTACATAGCTCAAAACACCAGAGTTGTCGGCATCGTCATTGCCGCCATGCTTGGTGCGTGGGCCACCTTCAATCTGCATCTCCGTCTGGTTGTTGCTTGCTTTACCACAGAGTATGATTCCTCCCCAGTCACCAGGGCGACGCAGTCCGGCAGCCGCAGCCGAAGTGAAGACGATAGGTTCGGTAGCAGAACCCTGTGCAATGATTTTACCTCCACGCTCAGCAATAAGCGTTGCCTTGGTAGTCTTGTCACCCTTGATGACACTTCCTGGTTCGAAGGTCAGTTCTGCTCCTGCTGCTATATAGACCCATCCTTTCAGCGTGTATGTACCTTTTTTGAGTTGTTGTTTTCCAGTAAATACAAACTCCTGGTCGCCGTTGCCAATGACAGTACCATTAGCATCTTCTTTGCCGTTAGCATCGAAGAGAATATGGTCGCAGGCATTGAGTCCTCCGTCTTTGGTCCATTTATAGACCGTATCCTCTCCAGGTTGTGGGTTAGGTTCTGGTGTAGGATCATCGTTAGTACTGCTGCATGCGGCCATCATAGCCGTCATTGCGAGGATGCCCATGCACCCCATGAAATTCATCTTTTTCATCTTGTTACTTGTTTTTTTGATTAAACAAAACATCTGTTATTTCAGTATATTATACTTCGTATTAGAATTTGTAGATGGCCTGCACGCCAATGTTGCGACCGGGTTTATAGCATCGCGCCACCTCTTCGACGGTACGCTGGCTACCATCGGCGTATGTCACGTCGGCAAACTGTTTGTAGTAAACCTTTTCAGCCAAGATGTCGCGCAGTTGGAGTTTGATTTCCCAGTGCTCTCCAAAGCGTTTCGTGGCAGAGAGGTCGATCACGTTGCGAGGCATCTCATAGCTATGTGGCACACGAGCATTCTCGTCAGAGGCACTGCTTCCTTCGCTGCGTCCTACACCGATGATGCGCTTTCCGATGCGGTTGTAGAGTATTGCCACATCGAGGTTAAGTGGTTTGTTTTTGTAAAACAGTCCAGTGTTGATGAGGTATGGCGACTGTCCCTGCATGGGTCTGTTTTCCTCTTTGCTGCCCGGTGCGAAAGCCACCTTACTCTTGATGAGAGCCCCATTGAACGACCAGCTGAAGTCCGGTAGCCCGATGAAGTCGAGGTTTTTGCGGATATCGAGTTCTATACCGTAGTTGTTTGCGCTCCGTGCATTCTTATAGGAATAGATGAGGTTGGTGCCCCCTGCCACGGTGTAGGTCCATTCGATGGGCGAATCGAAATGCTTGTAGAAGATCGCCAGCGAGATGAGTTCTCCGCGGCTGGGGTATATTTCATAGCGCAGGTCTATATTGTCGATGTAGCAGTTGTTCAGTTCGGTATTACCCTGCACATCGCTTGCCAGGTCGAAGTCGTAATAGACCGACGATGCCACTTCGCGAAACTCCGGTCTGTTGATGCTTCGTCCATAGGAGAGTCTGACTTGGTGAATATTGTTCATGCGGTAGGTGGCATTGAGTGACGGGAAGATGTCGTTGGTGCGATAGTGGCGACTCTGTTCGCTCTTTTCGTTGTCTCGTGTGTTGGATATGAGTTCCATATCGTTGTGTTCGAATCGCAGTCCAGCATTGACAGTCACCTTGCCGAATGGCAGCATCATGTTGAGATAACCAGCCCCTAAGGTATTGTGTCCCCGGTAGTTGTTGCGCATCTGCAGTTGTTCGAAGATGTAGAGTTTGTCGTCACCCAGATTGTCGGGATTACCAAGGAGTGTTGGCACATCCATGTATTGGAAGTCGCTGGGCAATGTGTTGTTGCTGGGATTCCATTGGTAGTAGAACTCGTGAGCCTCATACGCTCTTGTGCGGTATTCGCCATAGGCACCAGCCATGAGATCAGGTTCCCATGAACCAAACGTAAAATGGTGTTTCTCGTTGAGTGCAACAGAGGCGATGTGCTCATCGAGTGCAGTCCATTCGCGCTTCACATCGTTGCCCGTGCTGAGGGCAAACACTCCCGTTTCAAGTGCATCGTTCACCATATAGCGCTTGCGATCAGGCAGTCTGCGATTGGCATAGGCATAACCGATATTCCAGTCGAAGGTATCGTCAGTAAAGGAGTGTTTACCCGTCAGCTGTCCGTTGTACGTGGTACGGCTGCGATAGTAGTATTCCGCGCTGCGCTCCATATCCGACTGTGCGCTAACACCGTCACGCCAGGTGTATCGGCTGGTAGCCAGTTGGTTGAAGATATTTTTGAGTTGGTATTTATGTTTTCCGTTGCGTGAGAGCAGGGTAAGGTTGACCATGGTACCCAGTCTCACATTATTGTTATACTGGTCGTCAACTGAATAGCGCAGATAGTTGGGCTTGTCGTTCACCGCATCATAAATGCCGAAGAGGTTGTTCTCCATGTTTTCGTATGTGCGGTATTCGTTGGTGTAGTTGAGCGCAGCCAACAGTCCGAGGGTGCGTCCGTTCAGATTCCAACGGTGGTTCATGCTTGCCGCCAATTTCAGATCGCCGAATGGTTTCTTGCTCTTCACCGCCCAATCGTAGTTGAACGGCATTTCCATGCTGCGCTTTCCATTGTCGAATCCGAGAAAATCGGTGGCAGAACCCTTGTAATAGCAGAAGTCCTTCATGGCGGTAGAGGTATTCCAGTTGCCACCCAGCATCAGCGAGAAACCATTGGATGTAGGAATCTCCTTGGTATTGACGATGATGAAACCGCCAGAGTAGTCGGCAGGATATTCGGCAGAAGGAGATTTGACGATGGTGAGGTTGTCAATCTGCGAACTGGGTATGATGTCAAACGAGAATGCCCTTGAGTCCGCTTCACTGCTGGGTACAGCCCCTCCGTTCACCCATACATTATTGTAGCGTTGCGAGAGTCCGCGCACCATAACAAACTTATCGTCGATGAGGCTCACACCAGGCACACGTCGGATGACCTCTCCCGCATTGGTGTCTTGTGTACGGCTGATTTCCTGAGCGGAAACATTGTTCATGACCAGTGCACTCTGTTTTGCCATCTGTACCATGGCAGCATCGGTATTCTTGCGTTCCACCGCCGTTACCGTCACCTCCTTGAGCTGTTGCTCGTCGGGAGAGAGAGCCACCTTCACCACTGGTGTGTTGCCCTTTTGTGCCTTCACCTGCAGTTGGCAGGTCTTGTAGCCTATATAGTTAATTAATAAGGTGTGTTTTCCTGATTTGAGTCCATCGAGTGCAAAGCACCCTTCCACATCGGTGATAGCTTTCAGGGTAGAACCCTCTACGGTGATGACCGCACCGATCAATGTTTCCTGTGTTTTAGCATCGCTAACGATACCTTTGATTTGTTGCGCCCAAGTCTGCAAACAAGCTATTGCAAGACATGCTGAAACAATGATTCTTTTGTTCATTTTCATTTCTTTTTCATTACCATTATGATTTCGGCTGCAAAGTTACGAGCCTCTTATTACACGTCTGTTACGCTGGTGTTGAAAGTGAATGACAATGGTACGACAATGGTGTTACAGGTATGGTGGAAGGCGATGGGTATAAAGAAACTTCCGGTGGTTGAACCAAGCGGATTCAATCACCGGAAGTGGAATGGGCGATAAGGGCTGCGCCTTATCGATTACTTATTGCCAGTAAACTGGCCAACGAACAACAGGGCGCCGCTCTGCGAATCGCTGATGGTATAGACAAACGGGTGGTCGGCAATGAAGTTGACATCACGATAGTCAGTCGGACCGAGTGATGTCAGCATGACAGCAGCAGTAACGGCAGCAGCCTTGGTGCCCTTCTCGCTCACTTCAATCTTAGCCTTCTGCAACATCTGTGATACATAGAACTGACCATCGGCAAACTTGCTGAAGTCGGCTTCGGCAGGATTGAAGATGCTGGGTGCTCCCAGTGTGCTGACAATGCCGTTGAGCGGGATGTTGGTCTCGGTGGTGAACTTCGGCAGTTGCAGATTGACATTGCAGATATCCATCTTGCTGGTCAGGGTAGAGAGTGTCGAAGCGTCGATAGAAGCCATCATCTCGCTGATGCTTTTACCTTCGTTGGGCAGCAATACAGTCATGTGATAGACACCATTGCCGTATGGCAGCACAACGGCTTTGTAGAGTGGCATTTCTGCGTATAGGAACTTGTTACGTTGGTGCATCATCTCCACCTTTTGAATATCGCGGGTGTATCCACGGAAATTCTTTTCACTGGTTTTGCGTGCATCAAACTTCTTCTCCCACGTGCCGTTGAAATAGATGGCATTCATCAGATAAGATACTGCAGCAGGATCAGTCTGGTCGATGATGGACGGAATCATGCCTTCAGTATGTTTGGAACACCAGTTGTTGATGTGTTTTGCTGTGGCGGGATTGCTGAAGTCCAGACTTTCCACCCCAGCCATGTAATGGTCTATCACGGTGCTGACAAACTGCGGACGCAGCCGGTATGCCTTGTTCACGGCAATATAGTTGGCAATGCTTACCGTGGTCTGTTGATCCAGTCGGTCGGCAGTTTGCAGGATATTCTGATAGAGTGCGTTGAGGTCGTTGATGTCGATACCCTCACAGCCGATAGCTTTAAGGATTTCCTGTTGGCTGACACCATCTGCACCGTTAGCCAACATCCCCATGAGGTATGCTACGCTCAGTGGTGACACCACTTTGCTGCTGTGGTCGCTAACCTGATTGAAGAGTTGTAGTGCAAAGACATTGTTGCGGTTGACGATGTCGCGCTGTGCATCGCTGAGTGTGAGGTATGCTTCATCCATATCTGTAGAGTTAGAGGGAGTGACAACGACAGTATTGTCTGTCGAAGGATTGTTGGGGTTTTGGAGCTTCTTGCTACTGTTGCATGAAACGGTAAGGGCGGCAGTCAATAGTATCGCCGCGGTTGTTGTGTAGTGCTTCATTGTTGTTGTATGGTTTTAATTTCAAATTGTTTCTTATCTGGTAAATGCCGATGATAGGGATAGATTGCATGAGACAGCCACAATCTTAACAACTCTTAACCGTATAAGCCTCTCATGGCTGTCTTCCTTTGCAAAGATAAGTATATTTTTTGAAAACTCCTATTCTTGTTGTCTATTTTTCTTGGAGTTTTTGCCTTTTAATCGTACCTTTGACCTGACGTTCTTAGGTAGGCTGCACCTCGGAAGTAAAAGAAAAAAATATTTTTTTTCTTTGTACTTCTCTCGGTTTGCACTACCTTTGCAACGCAAAACAGATAAAACAAGATATTGCAAATGAAAAAACAACTAAAAACTGCCTCTATCTGTGTACAGGGAGGCTATGAAGCGAAAAACGGTGAACCTATTGAGTTGCCCATCATCCAGAGTACTACCTTTAAATATGATAACTCTGAAGAAATGGCGATGCTCTTCGATTTGAAGAAAGAAGGCTATTTCTATACCCGTCTGCAAAATCCTACCAACGATGCTGTGGCCAAGAAGATAGCACAACTCGAAGGTGGAGTAGGGGCAGTACTGACCAGTAGCGGACAGGCAGCCAACTTCTATGCCGTGTTTAATATCTGTGAGGCTGGCAGCCATATCGTTACATCCAACGAAATCTATGGTGGCACATTCAATCTCTTTGGCGTCACCCTGAAGAAACTGGGTATTGAATGTACCTTTGTCAATCCCAACGATAGCGAAGAGGAAATACAAAAGGCTTTCCGTCCCAATACCAAAGCGGTGTTTGGCGAAACCATCAGCAATCCCGGCTGTGCCGTACTCGATATCGAGAAATTCGCACGCATTGCCCATCGCAATGGCGTGCCTCTCATTGTAGATAACACCTTTGCCACTCCCATCAACTGCCGCCCCTTTGAATGGGGTGCCGACATCGTGACCCACAGTACCACGAAATACATGGATGGCACTGCATCGCAGGTGGGAGGTGTTGTCGTAGATAGCGGACAGTTTGACTGGATGGCGCATGCCGATAAGTTCCCCGGACTCTGCACTCCCGATGAGAGCTACCACGGACTCACCTATGTCAAGGCATTCGGAAAGATGGGCTATACCACCAAACTCGTTGCCCAGCTCATGCGCGACTTGGGCTCTATCCCTGCACCGATGAACTCGTTTATCCTCAACCTCGGTCTTCAGACACTCCATCTGCGCATGGCACAACATTGCAGCAATGCGCAGCGTGTGGCAGAATTTCTGCAGGCAGACCCTCGTGTGGCATGGGTACACTATAGCGGACTGCCTGGCGATGCCTATCATGAGTTGGCAGAGAAGTATCTGCCTGGCGGTTCGTGTGGCGTCATAGCCTTCGGACTGAAGGGCGACCGTGAGACCGCTATCCGCTTTATGGACTCGCTCGACATGATCAATATCGTGACCCACGTGGCTGATGCACGCACCTGTGTGCTTCACCCTGCCAGCCATACCCACCGTCAGATGAATGACGAGCAGCTGGTTGAAGCAGGAGTTTCTCCTGGAATGATCCGCCTTTCCATTGGTATCGAAAATGTGGATGATATTATCAAAGATCTGGATCAGGCACTGTAATAATACCATTTTGCCTTTCTCTCACCGAACGGAATATGATTCAGTACATTTAGGGCTTCGGTAAAGCAGTTGTTGCGGATATAATTTGCTGCTGCCTGCATCTGTGGCGTATCATCCCCTGTTGCATAACGATTGCCCGTATACCCGCCATAATTGTAACCGCCATAGCCTGCACCACCATTTGAACTTCCTGTACTTCCACTATAGCTGTAACCCTGCTGTTTTTCTTTCATGATCTGATCATAAGCCTGCTGTACCTGTTTGAACATCTCTTCCGCCTGCTCTTTATTGGGATTATTGATATTCGCATCCGGATGATATTTTCTGCTTAGCTTCCGATATGCTTTTTTGATTTCGTCCATGCTGGCATCTCGCGATACACCAAGGACGCTGTATGGATCCAACATTCCTTATTTTCTCCTCGTCTCTTTTTTCCGGGATTTTATCCTGTCATATTTTGTCCAGATACCAGAATACAATATATTTCGCAAAATGTCCACATATTCTATGATCGGAAGTTTCTCAAA
>OQWI01000350.1_pt1 | contig 21141 bp, 19 predicted proteins | sample 1691551 | NCBI WGS metagenome assembly OQWI01 (sample SAMN03418259, study PRJEB22391) | human gut metagenome | biome: human-gut; feature: organic feature; material: feces | host: Homo sapiens | place: Tanzania | collected 2013-01
GGAGTACACCATGGCCGAGGACGCCAACGGCGAGCCTGTCGAGCTGCACTGCACCGAATCGGAGCCTACCGCGGCCTACGTCTTCAAGACCGTGGCCGACCCGTTCGTGGGCAAGCTGAGCTATCTGCGCGTTATCAGCGGCAAGGTCACCGCAGGCTTGGCCCTGACCAATGCCCGCACCGGCGACATCGAAAAGATCAACAAGCCCCTGACTGTCATCGGCAAGAAGCAGATTGAGAACGACGGCATCGGTGCCGGTGACATCGGCGCTGTGGCAAAGCTGGTCAGCGCAAAGACCGGCGATACCCTCTGTGATGCTTCCCGCGTGGTCAAGCTGCCCGCACCGGTCTTCCCGCTGCCCAGCCTGTTCATGGCCGTCACCGTGGCCAAGAAGGGTGACGAGGGTAAGATCAGCAGTGCGCTGGCCCGCCTGATGGAAGAAGACCCCACCCTGAGCTACGAGAACAACGCCGAGACCCATCAGCAGATCATCGGCGGTCTGGGTGAGCAGCATCTGGACGTCGTCAAGGCCAAGCTGAAGAACAAGTTCGGCGTTGAGATCGGCCTGGAGGCTCCCCGCATCGCCTACCGCGAGTCCATCCGCAAGGCCTGCCAGAAGCAGGGCCGTCATAAGAAGCAGACCGGCGGTCATGGCCAGTTCGGCGATGTCGTCATCAACTTCGAGCCCTGCGACAGCGAGCAGGTCGTCTTTGAGGAAAAGGTCTTCGGCGGCAGTGTCCCGAAAAACTTCTTCCCGGCCGTTGAAAAGGGCGTTCGTCTGGCCGCAGAAAAGGGTGTGCTGGCCGGTTATCCTGTGGTCGGCCTGAAGGCCACCCTGCTGGACGGCAGCTACCACCCCGTGGACAGCTCCGAAATGGCTTTCATCATGGCGGCGAAGCTGGCCTATAAGGCCGCGATGCCCGAAGCTGGCCCCGTCATTCTGGAACCCATCCACACCCTGAAAGCGCATGTTCCCAACGACAACACCGGCGATATCATGGGCGACGTCACCAAGCGCCGCGGCCGTGTGCTGGGCATGGAGCCGGATGAGGACGGGATGCAGACCATCATCGCCGAAGTGCCGCTGGCCGAGCTGAGCAGCTTCACCACCTTCATCCGTCAGACCACGCAGGGCCGCGGCTGGTTCACCACCGAGTTTGCCCGCTATGAGATCCTGCCCGAAATGCTGGTGCCCGCCGTCGTCGAGCAGGCCAGAAAGCTGGGCAACCTGGACGAAGCTGCGGATGATTGATTTCTCAGTCTCATCTTCGACTCGCCAGCTCTCCTGACAAGGGAGCCTCTGGCGTATCCAGCAAGCCCGATCCGACTGCCAAGGCCTCTCCTATTAGGAGAGGTGGCAATGCGAAGCATTGACGGAGAGGTTTATTCTTTCAACATCTTCAAGGCCCCGTCGGCAATTCCCTCTGCCGGTGGGGCCTTTTGCAGTTTTTTGCATTGCAGAACCGTCGTTTTTGTTGACAATATCCCGGCTTGCCATTATAATAGAACAGTCAAAATAGCACTCGTGCGCGGCTTTGCGGCTGCGCCAATCCAATAGACAAGGAGAGAATCCCAAAATGGCACAAGAAATCAAGATGTCCGCTGCCGGCCTGAAGGCTGTGCAGGATGAACTGGAATACCTCAAGACCGTCCGCCGCAAGGAGCTGGCAGAAGAGATCAAGGAAGCCCGCAGCCACGGCGACCTGTCTGAGAACAGCGAGTACGATGAGGCCAAGAACACCCAGGGCCTGGTCGAGAACCGCATCACCGAGCTGGAGCAGATGGTCAAGAACGCTGTGGTCATCGACGAGAGCGAGCTGAGCGTGGAGAACGTTGCCGTCGGCACCCATGTCACCATCCTGATGACTGGCGAGGACGAGACCGAGGAATACGATATCGTCGGCCGCACCGAGGCAGACCCCCTGAGCGGCAAGATCAGCGATGAAAGCCCCGTCGGCCATGCCCTGCTGGGCAAGGCCGTGGGCGAGAAGGCAGAGGTCCTGCTGCCCACCGGCCACACCGTGGAGTACACGGTGCGGAGCATCACCCACGCAGCCAACTGAGCAGAACACGGGAGGAAGCAATGGAAGAACAAAAGAGAAATCCTGCTGCCGGCCTGAGCGAGAGCGAACAGGTGCAGGTGCGCCGCCAGAAGCTGGCAGACCTGCAGGCTGCGGGTCACGACCCGTTCACCCTGACCAAGTTCCCGCAGGACGCCTATTCGGCTGACCTGAAGGAAGAATTCAAGGACCTGCCCAACGAGACCGATTCCGGCAAGAAGGCGGCTCTGGCCGGCCGTATGATGTCCAAGCGCGTCATGGGTAAGGCCAGCTTTGCCCACCTGCGCGACGATAAGGGCGATATCCAGCTGTATGTCCGCCGCGATGAGCTGGGCGAAGAGTCCTACGCTGCGTTCAAGAAGCTGGACGTCGGCGATATCATCGGCGTCAAGGGCGAAGTGTTCCGCACCAAGACCGGTGAGCTGAGCGTCCGCGCAGAAGAGCTCACCCTGCTGGCCAAGAGCCTGCGCCCCCTGCCGGAGAAGTTCCACGGCCTGACCGATACCGAGACCCGTTACCGTCAGCGCTATGTGGACCTCATCGCCAACCCCGAAGTCAAGGAGACCTTCGTCAAGCGCAGCCAGATCCTGAAGGAGATCCGCGCATATCTGGACGAGAAGGGCTTCCTGGAGGTCGATACCCCCATCCTGACGCCGTTTGAGATCGGCGCTTCGGCCCGCCCCTTCTACACCCATCACAACACCCTGAACATGGACATGGTCCTGCGCATCGAGACGGAGCTTTATCTGAAGCGTCTGATCGTCGGCGGCATGGATCGTGTGTATGAAGTCGGCCGCATCTTCCGCAACGAGGGCATGGACCCCAAGCACAACCCGGAGTTCACCACCATCGAGCTGTATCAGGCATTCACCGATTTCCACGGCATGATGGATCTGGTCGAGGAGCTGTACAAGCGCCTGGCCCTCAAGATCTGCGGCGGTATGGTCATCCCGTATCAGGGCAAGCAGATCGATATGGGCCACTGGGAGCGTCTGACCATGATCGAGGCCGTCAAGAAGTATTCCGGCGTGGATTTCAACGACTGGAAGACCGACGAGGATGCCATCGCTGCAGCCAAGGAGCACCACGTCGAGCTGCCCGAAGTGCCCACCAAGGGTGCCATTCTGGCCGAGTTCTTCGACGCCTTCGTCGAGGACAAGCTCATCCAGCCCACCTTCATCTACGATTATCCCGTCGAGATCAGCCCGCTGGCAAAGCGCAAGCCGGATGATCCCGCCTTCACCGAGCGGTTCGAGTATTTCATCGACTGCACCGAGTACGGCAACGCCTTCAGCGAGCTGAACGACCCCATCGACCAGAAGGGCCGCTTCGAGCGTCAGGTGGCCGAGCGCAAGGCACTGGAGCCCGAGTGCAAGGCACAGGTGGACTACGACTACGTCAACGCACTGGAGTATGGTCTGCCCCCCACGGGCGGTCTGGGCTTCGGCGTGGATCGTCTGGTGATGCTGCTCACCGATAGTGCATCTATCCGTGACGTGCTGCTGTTCCCCACGATGAAGCCGATTGAGCAGTAATTGACAAGGAAACAAGCGGTAAATCGAAATATTTATTCGCTAAACTTCTTGCAAAAGCTGTGTCATCCTCGTTTTGACATCAATTTGACAGCAAAATCCTGAAGAATCACGTCCCGTTATGAAGCGTGACGGATTTCAGATAAAAACGCAAAAGGCTTGAACAAAGCTGTAAGAGCACTTCTTGGAATCATCCGAGAGGTGCTCTTTTTGTTTGCTCCTGCGGCCAACTTCTGTCAGACAGTCACAAAAAACGGAGGATAAATTTATGAAAACCGACTACAAGCCCATCAAATCTATGAAAGAAGTCCCCGACCAGCTTCGCAAGCTGCGCCGCCAATTCCTACGTTACCAGCAGGCAGAAATCGTGTACAGCCTATCCCACAAAAAGCTGCTGGAGCTTGCCAGCGATGCCGGGGCAATCTACCGCTTCGACAGCACCGTGCTTATCAACCGGGAGATTTTTGATGCTTATTTGGAGCGTTTCCATGAGCCTGCAAGAAAAATCACCGTGGAGGAGGTCGAGGATGAATGAGCGGAAGCATATGGATGTTCTCCGGCCAGATCGATGATGAAGATATGGACTTCATGCGGCATGAGTTCGTGACCTACAGCATGGCAAGCGATTACTACGGGCTGGGGCTAAAACCTGTCACCCGGATAGCACATGAATGTGGGGCTATCTATAAGATTGGCCGGAAGATTTTGATTCGGAGAAGTATTTTTGAAGAATATCTGCGCCAGCAGAGGAAGATCTGAAGTGAACAAACTGCTCTCCGGCCAATTCAATAACCGGGTGGAAGGAACCCGGTTCGAGGGTGATTCCACCCTTGACATCGACTGCATCGCCATTGAGGACGAGTACGGCAACAGCCCGGCACAGCGGGCAGAACAGGATTGTCTGATCTACAACAAGCCTTTAGAGTATGTGCTGCTGATTTTAAATGGTGACCCAAAGGTATGATTAAAAAATACAGCTGGGAGCCATAAATTAAAGAATTAAAAGATAGATGCCGTTCCATTCAGAATAGAGTGGAACGGCATCTTGTTGGTTTATATGCTTTCTATTATAGAAAATGGATAGTTATGATAAATTTGAGTCGTCAAAAATTTAATCGTTTTGATGAGATTCCCTTTATTTTACGAAATCGGTGCTCGTAAAACCTGTTTCATATACGATTTCTGGGATTGTTATATTCTATCTGTTTCAGTTCAGGCAAAACGGTGCAGAGCATAACGATAAAGCACAGGCTGCCGCCGATGACGTTGGAAACAGGTTCAGCCATAAAGACGCCATCTGTACCCATATGGAACGCGTACGGTAGCAGGTAGGTGAGTGGTACAACGATAAAAACCTTGCGTAACAGTGAAAAGAAGATTGCCTGTCTTTTTTTGTTCAGTGACTTGAAAACAGTCTGCCCGATGTATTGCAAATCCATAAAAATGAATGCTGAAAAATATAACTTCAGCATCGGGATGCAGTCCGCCACCAGTTCGGTATCAGAACTGAACACACGAATCAGTGTATAGGGCATTAAGAGGATAATGCTCCACATGATTGCAGTGTATATCAAAACCATAACGGCCATAACAAGGCCCGCTTTGAATACCCGAGTGGCGCGATGTGCGCCATAATTGTAGCTGATAACCGGGGAGGCCCCCTCGGTAATTGCATAAATCGGGGTTTCGACTAACTGACGTACGCTGGAAATGATTGTCATAACAGAAATGTAAATATCACCCCCGGTGACGACCAACACATTGTTGCAGCAAATCGTGACTAGACTATTTGTCAGCTGCATAATGAACCCGGCAGTGCCCAGACTAATGATACTTTTTGCATAGCCAAGGCAGTGGGGAATTTCATCTTTATGCAGCAGCCGCACTCTCAACTCAGCTTTACCCATCAAGAAGAAAAGCACAAATCCCGCCGCCAGGCATTGAGAAAGCACAGTAGCAATGGCGGCACCGCGCACACCAAAGTGCAATACAAAAATAAACAGCGGGTCGAGCAGAAGGTTGGTGATTGCTCCAATGGAGACCGAAAACATGCCCATGGTGGAATACCCTTGTGCGTTGATAAAAGGATTCATGCCAACGGCAATCATTGATGGTAGTGTACCGATCAGATAGACTTGAAGGTATGGCAGGGCATAGACCATGGCATCAGCAGATGCACCGAATAACGTCAGCAGTGGCTGTGCAAAGGCAAAAACAATGCCCATTAACGCTGTGCCACCTGCACACAGCATAGTAAAAGAAGTATCCATAACATGGAGAGCTTGTTTGGTCTGCTTTTGCCCGCGCTCGATTGAGAACAGCGGTGCACCGCCGCTGCCAAATAAGTTGGCAAAGGCACTGCTCATTACAATTAGTGGGAAGCAAAGCCCGACCGCTCCCAGCGCAGTGGTACCTATCTGTGGGATGCGAGCAATATAAATGCGATCTACAACGTTGTACAGTAGGTTGAGAATTTGTGCCACAAGCATTGGAAGTGCAGTACCAAGAATGTTTTGCATTATCGTTCCGTTTTCAAAATCAACACGTTTCATTTTTTCAAAACCTCGTTCCTATCCTTGATTCCCAGTATAGCAAGTGCTATCCTATATGTAAATCATTGATTTTATATAAGAACCATACAATTTATATATAGGATGTGCATATGGAAATACGACAGATCGAATACTTTCGCACCATTGCCGAGGCAGGCACAATCAGTGCCGCTGCACGAGAACTGCATATGACCCAGCCGCCGCTGAGTTACCAGATGAAAATGCTGGAAGAAGAATTACAAACACCGCTTTTTCTGCGGGGAACAAAGGGCATTACACTGACGGAAGCAGGTAAAACCCTGTACGAGCAGGCTGATAAACTACTTACTCTAGCGGATTTGACAAAACGGGAAGTCATGCGTTCCGGCCAAACAACGATTTTACATATCGGCATGACGCCATCCACTGTTTCACTGATGTCGGAACATCTGCTGCAATTTGCAAGGCAGCATCCAAATGTTCATTTTGATATCCATGAGGGCTCATCCTTTGAGTTAAAAAGGCAACTGGAGAACGGCACAGTAGATGTGACGACGTTGCGGACTCCTATTATGTTAAATGGCTGTGAGACGCATACTATAGCAACAGAAAGACTACTGGCGATGGCAATCACGAATTTTGCACCATTGCAAAGCAGAAATGAATTGACATTGCAGGAACTTTCCGAGCAACCACTGATTTTGTCTAAACGTTATCGCAAATACATGCTGACTGCCTTTGAACAAGCAGGGCTTGCTGGGGATATTTTCTGTTCCTGTGAGGATGCCCGCACCGCTATAACGCTGGCGGAAATGGGGCTGGGCGTGGCGATTTTGCCCGCAGGGATGATGCTGTTTTCACCGATGCTGCACGGCTGCGCTATATCGGACACAGATTTGACTACAGAAATCCTGTTGGCATGGCGGAAAGAGAGACAACCGACAGAAGTGCAACATTTTTTGGAACTATTTGGGATTACAGAATGATTCCTACAAAAACAGAGGCCAATAACATTCTTGCTTACCAAGAGTAGTATGGTGAATTTGTTGCTATCTGCGCAAATTTATGCTATGCTATCAACAAAGGAAGTGCTGCTCGATGGAAATTGCTGAACGCTTGGAATGGTTTTTGAAGATGCTGCGGTGCAAGTATCCGGTGGATATGCAGGAGTACGACAGTAGTTTGACACCGCATGGAGACTTGGCAGATGATCGTACGCGTTTGTTGCATAAACTGTTGTCGGGCGGCGGTGGGCTGGAACAGATGCGCATCATGATGGAAAACCCTAACATTGATATGGTGCAGATTGGCGGTAATATTGGTTTGCTGTGGGGGGCAGTTTGTCTGCGAAAAAACAGCGTGCCAATCCAATATTTTGTTCTTGGCCCTGTTATGGGGGCCGAAATCAATCTGCGAGACATGGAAAATGAATTGCGGGTGCTTTTGAACTGTCGCAGTGCAATTGACATAGATAGAACAGGCTCAACAGTAGAATTTGAGATGCGGTTAAGCGAACTACTGGCATCGCTCCCTGTTGTCAGCGCAAACAAATTTACAGAGGACATTACGATGCTAGGCTGTTGCGTTACTGGGAAAAGCCGTCCGCGCAGTGAGGTGGCTATGTCTAGTCTTCCTCAGCATACATTATCCGGTATCTCTCAGCAACGCCACAAAAGTGATCGCCATCGTACATGGATGGCAGAACAGGCACTAATGCACATGGTGCGTGAAGGAAGCCTTGATTATGAAAAAGCGTTGGAGCAATCTGCCCGTGTCAGTGATGGTGTGCCGGTCAAGGTCAGGGATAGTTTACAACAAGCGCAGGTATCGGGCATTACGCTTGTTACACTCTGTGTGCGTGCTGCTATCTCCGGCGGATTGACGCCGGATGAGGCTTACACAGTTGGGGACAATTATATTCAGCATATTATGGACTGCAAGACAATATCTGATGTTGCACAAACAAATCATAATATGTATGATGATTTTGTTCACCGTGTGCATAAGATACGCCGTGACCCGGCGGTATCCCCCAAAATTCAACAGTGCATGGATTTTTTGGAACTGCATACTGAAGAAGAAATCGGCATCACACAGCTTGCCCAGATGACAGGCTACACCGAGTACTACCTTTCCCGTAAATTCAAAGAAGAAACGCACTGCTCTATCAATGATTACAGCAAAATTACCCGCATTGAACGTGCTAAAGTGCTGTTATATACTACAAATGAAAGTGCATCCCAAATTGCTGAGCGATTGCACTTTTGCAGTGGCAGCTATTTTGCACGGGAATTCAAAAAGTTTACAGGGCAGACACCCGCAGAATATCGCACCGAAAACACAAAATAAAAAATACCGAAACCGTATTTTTGACACGGTTTCGGTATTTTTTATAGGAAAAGTGCTTTAGGCATTTTCAACTGCTGTAGTCTCTTTGTTTTTCTTTTCGGCTTCAAACTCAGCAGCCTGTTTCTCTAATTTGGAGAAAGCAAGGCAGCACAGGCCGATGATCAGAACCAGAACGGCTGGCACGATGGCAAAGTCGATGCGAATCATCATCAAGGCACTGGCGGGCTGTTCGGTGACGCCCTCGGCGGAAATGTAACCGGCAAGGCTCAGCAGAACACCGGTGATCCATGCCCCCAGAGCACCACCAAGCTTGGCGGCAAAGTTGCTCAGGATGCCACTGGAACCATCCATGCGGGGCATACCCAACATCTCATTGTAGGTGCAAATATTCATAATGAACAGAATGCCGTAGTAGGCGATGGGCAATGTTGCAAACTGGCCCAGCACGTAGCCAATCAGTACGCCGGGTAGCCAGGAACCAGAAACAAAGGCGATACCATAACCTACAGCACCGATGATGCTGAATACAAAAATCATCTTGCCCATGGAGCCGATTTTCTTCATCAGCGTGGGGAATACGACCATAACGGGTACCAAGACAAACGACACAATGCTCAGTAATCCCTGCACACTGATGTTGCCGATAATCCATTTGAAGTAGTAAGCACCAACAGCCAAATTTGTCAGAATGTTGTAGCACAGCATAATGGCAGCATACAGCCAGACGTACTTGTTACGACGGAACAACGCAGCAATCTCTTTGAGGCGAATAGGTTCCTGCTTGCTCTCAGCGTCAACCGCGGGGTCTTCCTTGCAGAAGATAAAGCGTCCCAGACCAATAATGGTAGAAGGAACCATGATAATAAAAATCAGTCGGGTCCAGCCGGAAGCACTTGTGGCCAATTTGCCCATCAGGATGGGGAAAAGGGTGCTCATTACGAGAGAGCCAGCCATCGTGATGATGCCTCCATAGCTGGAAACCTTTTTCAGAAGTACCGGGTTGTTGGAAAAAGTACGGATAGTATATGGATTCTGCGCCTGATTGCGCAGAGTTGCAAAGATACTGAAAGTAAGTGTATACATGCAGAAAATCCATGCACACTTAACAAACTCACTCCATTCAGGATTTCCTGCAAACAGCAGCACGGTACAAACCGTCATACCAACGATAGATAACTCGTAAGGGCGACCCTTACCCAATTTGGTGTGGGTATTGTCTACAATAATACCTGCAAAAATATCTGTAACGGCATCCACTGCTTTGCTGGCCAACAATAAGGTGCTGACAGTAAGCAGATTGACACCCAGTGTGTCGGACGCATAGATAGAAAGATAATTCAGCATAATCAGATTGATCCATGCCGCTACGATGTCCGAGCTCTTGAACGCCATCAGACGCCCAAATCCTAGTTTGTTGGGGTCTTTTTCTTTGTTTTTTGCCATGATGTTCTCCTTCATTTGTATGTAGTGGTTTCTCGTTGATGCAAGTATAGCAGTGTGTGAAGTTGTACGGTTAACAAGAAATTCGTAAAACAGGACAATAATTAGCTCTGTTTTGCAAACGAAGCAAATTTTTGACGCAGAAAGCAAATTTGTTTCTAACTTGTTTGCATCGTTTATGAGAAACTATAGGCAATGAAATTTAAACCACATAAAACAAAGGAGAAACACCTGTGCGTACAAAATATACCTTCAATACTGATTGGCAGTTCACCAAACCCGGCGAACCCCCACAGGTCGTGGCCCTGCCCCACACCTGGAACGCCAAGGATGGCACCGATGGCGGAAACGATTATTTCCGCGGTACTTGCACTTATACAAAAGAATTTGCCGCCCCGGTCCACACCGACGGCGAGGAAGTCTGGCTGGAATTTGAGGGTGCGGCCATGACGGCAGTTGTCTCTTTAAATGGAAAGATATTGGCCCGTCATGCAGGCGGGTACTCTACCTTTAGAGTGAACCTGACCCCTGCACTGGCCGCGCAGAACACGCTGACTGTGGCCGTGGACAACAGCGGCAACCGCACAGTCTACCCGCAGAAAGCGGATTTCACATTCTACGGCGGTCTTTACCGCGATGTACATATGCTGATCGTACCGCAAAGCCACTTTGCACTAGACAATCACGGCGCACCTGCCCTGCGTGTAACGCCCAAGGTGGCCGATGACCTGCAAAGTGCGGTTGTCACCATTGAGGCCGCCTGCGAGAGTACGCCCGACGGCACTGAAGTCTTATTTACCGTTGAGGGTGTCGGGAAAAAGCGCGCCCTTGTGCAGGATGGCAAGGCTGTGGCCGTCTTTGACATTGAAAATGTCCACCTGTGGGACGGTGTGGCCGACCCGTATCTGTACAGTGCAGCCGCTGTATTGCCCAGTGGCGACGCGGTGGCAGTCAATTTCGGCTGCCGTAAAATCGCGTTCCAGCCTGATACGGGCTTCTGGCTCAACGGTAAAAACGTTCGGCTTGTCGGCGCAGCACGTCACCAAGACCGCGCTGGCCTGGGTAATGCACTGACTACAGCCGAGCACGAGGAAGATATGCAGATTTTGCGCGAAATGGGCGCGAACACCGTGCGCCTCGCCCACTATCAGCACGCGCAGTATTTTTACGATTTGTGCGATAAATGCGGCCTTGTGGCGTGGGCTGAGATTCCCTACATCACTGAGCATATGCCCGAAGCCAACGTCAACACGCTGTCACAGATGGAAGAACTGGTGACGCAGAACTACAACCACCCGTCCATCATCTGCTGGGGCTTGTCCAATGAGATTACCACCACGGGCGGTGTGAACGATGATATGGTCGCCAACCATCACGCCCTCAACGACCTGTGCCACCGCTTGGACGCTACCCGCCCCACAACGATGGCTCATGTGTTTATGCTTGACCCCAACGACCCGTTTGTGCAGCTGCCGGATATTTGCAGCTATAATCTCTACTACGGCTGGTACATGGGTGAACTGCAGCAGAACGACGAATTTTTTGACATGTTCCACAAAAACCATCCTGACCGAGTCATTGGTCTGTCGGAGTTTGGCGCGGATGCCAACCCTGTCTACCAAAGTGCCCACCCGGAGCGCGGCGACTGGTCCGAGAGTTACCAGGCTGTCTACCATGAACACATGCTGAAAATGTGGAGTGAGCACCCCTATATCTGGGCGATGCACGTCTGGAACGGCTTTGACTTCGGCGCAGATGGGCGCGGCGAGGGTGGCAAGCCCGGCCAGAACCAGAAAGGACTTGTGACGTTTGACCGTAAGACGAGGAAGGATGCCTACTTTATTTATAAGGCGTACTTGAGCAACGATCCATTTGTTCACCTCTGTGGGCGTCGCTACGCCCACCGTGCCGAGGCTGAAACGGAAATCAAAGTCTATTCCAATCAGCCCCGCGTGACCCTGTTTGTGGATGGCGGGGAGTTTGCCACACGGGACGGGGACAAGATTTTCAAATTTACGGTACCCATCTCCGGCACACACGAAATCAAAGCCGTGGCGGGCGAATGTGTCGACAATATGACGATCACCAAAGTGGACAAGCCCGACCCAGCGTACCGCGCAGAAGGCCAAGTCGAAAACTGGTTTGACAAGCCTGAAGAACTTGTCAAAGAGGGTTATTACTCCATCATGGATTCGATGGCCGACTTACAGAAAAATCCGCAGGCTGCAGCCCTGCTGGAAAAAATCATGGCGCGTGCCACGGCTAGTTACGGTGATGTCGCCAAGAATGTACAGATGCCCGAAGCTGTGCAGCACCAGATGGCCAAGATGCCGCTGCAATCCCTGCTGAAACAGGCGGGCAAGGCTGTGCCGCCTGCGATGGCCCAGCAGCTGAATGCAGCGTTGAATAAAATCAAAAAGGAGAACTGAAATGCAAAAGATTACACTTTCTCTTGACAGCGCACTAAGCGAGATTTTTTCTTTTGAAGAAAGCCGCGCAGTATTTGATCAGTGTCTGCCGGGTATGCGGGCAATGGCAGAAAGACAGCCTGCAATGTTAGGATTATCCGCCCGAAAAGTCATCACTTATGCAGGTGGTGCCATTCCAGCCAATGCAGCCGATGCACTGGACACGGCTCTGCGCGCCTTGGAGTTGTATAGTGACGAGCCGAATATAGCAGACACACCATTGACGCCGGATGGTGCAGAAATTCTGCACGAGCCGCCTCGCGATGCGATTTATCCCGGTAGAACGTGGCGCGATACAAATGGTCGGCGTATCCAAGCCCACGGCGGTGCGTTATACTATGAGGACGGGGTCTACTACTGGTATGGCGAGAACAAAGATCACACCGATGGAAAGTGCCCGGTCTGGACGTGGGGAATGCGTGCCTACCGCTCTACCGACCTTTATAACTGGGAAGATTTAGGGCTGTTCATTGAGCCGGATTTGACGGATAAAGCCGCTCCATTGTATCCGACTTCCCGTGCGGATCGCCCGCATATTATCAAGTGCCAGGCCACGGGAAAGTATATCTGCTGGATCAAGCACTGCGGAGATGACGCTTGTTTTACTGTTTTGCAGGCTGATAGATTTCTTGGCCCCTATGAAGTAGTTAAGACGCACTATCGGCCATTCAATCACGAGGTCGGAGATTTCGACATTACAGTTTGCAGCGACACCGCATACCTGTATATGGATGCTGACCACAGCGGATTGCTGACGATGCGACTAACAACGGATTTCACAGAAGCTGCTGAAAAGATTTGTTGGCAGTATAAAAATCTGCATGCACCTTTCTGCCGTGAGGCACCAGCTGTGTTTTCACATGAAGGAAAGTGGTTTATGCTGACTTCCGGCATGACCGGCTATGTGCCAAATCGCAGCGACAGTGCGGCGGCAAATTCGCCCGATGCGCCGTTTTTGAGCATTGGCAACCCGCATGTGGAAGATGACAGCTGCGCGTCTTTCAACAGCCAGATCAGTCAAGTATTCAAAGTGCCCAGTAAGCGCGGCCTCTACATTGCCCTTGCGGATCGCTGGGTGCCGGATTATCCTGTGGATGCGAAGCTGGCCGACCTGTTGGAACGTTGTACAGCACAGCGATTTGATCCAAAGCACTACAAAGCTACGCCGGAAGAAATGCAACATATGATGCAGAGTCCGATGCTCTCCAGTGCTAACACGTCCCGCGCTGATTATGTCTGGCTTCCTATTACATTTGAAAATGGCAAACCCAAAATTCACTGGTGCGACAGTTGGAAACTAAGTGAGTTTGAGTAAAAAGGAAAATGCGCATCTCGCCTAGTGGATGGCTATGCGGTATATAGATGCTTTTAAACGGTAAAGTGGATTTTATCTGCTTTGCCGTTTTTCTTTATTGTATTCCAAAACGACCCTATAGATTCATATTGGTGTAAGGAGTAAGAAGATATTCAAACAAAATTTGAAAATCAGGTTGCCAAACACCCGGTTTAGAATGTTATAGGTATAGGAGGTTGTTTGAAAAGCGGAAAAGCGAAAAAATTCTGAACTTTTCAGAAAGACGGTTTAAAAACATCCCTTTAAGTTTGTATAGGGTGTAGGAACCATTTTTAAAAATAGTCTTACTCGTATTTTTAAAAGTCCGCAACTTCTTACAAAATCACATTGTACCTTGACAACAACATGATCGGCTGCAAGCCACTATGCTTTTTCGGAGAAGTGCCGCCATGACACGAGCGCACCAAGAAGAAACCATACGCCGGAGGAGATCGGGCAGGAACAGCTTGCAGGCAGACCGACACCGAAGAAGGACCGGGCAAGCTGGCAGAGAGGACTTCGCAAAGTCTTGTCTGTCAGGTTGTTCGGCGCAAGAGTGCAGAGAGCGCAGCTCTTTGCGCGGGTCAAGGCGGCAGCCTTGCCCAGTGGATGTGATGCTGTGCGTCATATCCTACTGGGTATTATCTGGCGCAAAATGGCGGCAGATCCAGCAGCTTCGCTGCACCGCGTTGCCCCTATCCCGCGCACGGCGTTCTCTGCGTAACCCCAGAAAGGAGAGATGGTCGCTGAAACTGACCCGACACAATGGCCGCGCTGGAAAGCACGGCACTTATAACCCAAAGCACAATGACCGCAGTTTTGAAATTTCCAACAGCGAGCATATCGACCCGGAACGTGTCCAGCAAAATATCTATTGGGACTGCTACAACGGCATCCGTTCTGCCCTGCAACCCAAAGATGCAGATAGTCTGGCTGACACCTTTGAAGAAGTCGAAAAGCTCTACTACAAACTGCATTACACCAACTTCACCGAAAAGCAGAATGAACGCAACGCCAAAATCCGGCACACCGAGCGAAACCGCTCCACCGAAGATTTGCTTGCCAGCAAGAAAACCTGCCCTGAAGAAAGCATCTATCAGCTTGGAACATTGGAAAGCCACGCTTCCCCGAAAGAGCTTTTTCAAATCGCCACAGAATTCATGGACGAGTTTCACGAGCGTTTTGGCAAGCACGTCCACATTCTGGATTGGGCATTGCATCTGGATGAAGGGACTCCGCACATCCATGAACGCCATGTGTTCGACTGTGAGAACAAATATGGCGAAATTGCTCCTCAGCAGGAAAAGGCGTTGGAAGCCCTTGGTTTTGAATTGCCAAAGCCAGACAAGCCTCTTGGCCGCTACAATAACCGCAAGATCACATTCGATGCAGCCTGCCGTACGATGCTGTTCGAGATTGCCAAACGCCACGGTCTGGAACTGGATGAAGTGCCAGAATACGGCGGACGGGCTTATCTGGAAAAGCAGGACTATATCATGACAAAGCAAAAAGAACAACTTGCTCAACAGGAAAAAGCCGTGCAGGAGCAAACCGTCCAGCTTGAGAATTTGAAACAAGAGAATGAGAAAGCACATCATCAGCAGGTTCGCCGTACAACTTATCAGTCCCTAACACTTCTGAGCAACGATAAAAAAATACAAAAGCAGGAAAAACGGTTAAGTGAACTTTCTCAGAAGATTGAAGATACCGAGAACTTGTTGGATGAGATTTCTGCGGTTGCCTACGACAAAGCTGTGGCTGTTGTTTCAGAAAACGCTGTGAACGATGCTTTGAAAGCAAGCACAGAACAGGTCGATATATATTTGGACTGGCTGAAAGAGCCGGGGCGAAAGGTAAGCAAGGAAACATTGGACTACACCACATATCAAGTCACAACGCTGCGAAAAAATATTATTGCAGCAGTAAACAGGATTACCGCAAGATTGACAATTGCCCTTATAAAGCCGGAAATCAAAAAACCTTCAATCGAGCAAATCAAAGAAAATGCTCGTCCGTCTGTTCTGCAAAAGTTGCAGCAGCGGCAGAAAGAAATCAACCAGCGTGAGCAGACACGCACAAAGCCGAAGAAGCGCAGTCATGGCATGGAACTGTAAAGGAGGAAAATCTTCAAGAACAACAATTTATTTGAAGTCGTAAAGCTGAATATCACCACCCGGCAGGCCGCAGAAGCCTATAGCTTTCGGCCCAACCGTAGCAGCATGATTTGCTGCCCATTCCATGCAGACCGTAATCCCAGCATGAAAGTGGACGCTCGGTTTCACTGCTTTGGCTGTGGAGCGGATGGTGATGTGATCGACTTTACCGCAAAGCTGTTTCAGCTGTCCTTGCGGCAGGCGGCGGAAAAGCTGGCCGCGGATTTTGGGCTTTCTGGAACGGATGACTTTCCACCGATACGCTATAAACTCGTGGAAAAGCCATTGAATCAGCAAGAGCAATTCTACAAAATCTTGTGCAGCTATCGTTCCCTGTTGGCATATTGGCGCATGACTTATGCGCCACAAAATCCAGAAGAACCACTACATTCCTGCTTTATTGCAAGCCTGCACTACGCAGAACGTGTGCAATATCTGCTGGACATTCTTTTGCAGGGAAGCTCGCATGAAAAGCAACAACTACTCAACGGAAAGAAAGTGACCGCCCTTGGAGAAGCAATCGACCGATGCAGGGAAACCGAAGAAGCAGCATAGTGCACCTGCCCGAAACTGGGTAGGTGACAACGGAAAAATCATTGAACCATTGTTCGCAGATTACTTTTTGAGCCTGCACCCCATGCGCTGCTTTCAAGGCAGACTGTTCACCGTGGATGGCATGGTGGAAGATGAAGCTCCGCTGAAAAAGGAAATCTATGAGCAGATTCGCTATTATGCCACCACTAGCGTAGCGCGGCGCATTGAACATATCATGCAGGCCATCAAACTGGCCTGTGCATCTGAACCACCGGAGATTCAGACAGACCGCATCCATGTCCGAAATGGTACATATTTTGCAGACGGTCACTTTACCCCTGAAAAAGAATACTGCATGAACCGTCTGCCCATTGCCTATGTGTCGGATGCACCAGAACCAACGCGCTGGCTGCAATTTCTAAACGAACTGCTGCACGAAGAAGATATTCCAGCCCTGCAAGAGTATATCGGCTATTGCCTGCTGCCTGTTACCAAAGCACAGAAAATGCTGCTGATGGTCGGCAAGGGCGGCGAGGGAAAATCCAGAATCGGGCTGATCTTGCGAGAACTGTTCGGCAACAGTATGTATACAGGCAGTCTGCAAAAAGTGGAAACCAACCGCTTTGCTCGTGCAGACTTGGAATATAAGCTGCTTCTGGTGGACGATGACATGAAAACCGAGGCCCTGCCGCAGACGAACAACATTAAAACCCTTGTCACGCTGGAAGATAAAATCGACATTGAGCGCAAAGGCCAGCAGAGTGTGCAGGGTACGCTGTATGTTCGGTTTGCCTGCTTCGGAAACGGCAGCTTACACGCACTCTATGACAAGTCTAACGGTTTCTATCGCCGCCAGCTGTTGCTCACCACTAAGGAAAAGCCCGTTGGCCGGGTGGATGATCCTTTCCTCATAGACAAGATGCGGAACGAAAAAGAAGGTATCCTGCTTTGGGCATTGGAGGGGCTGCATCGGCTGATTCAGAACAATTACCAGTTTACCATCAGCGAACGCACCGCTGCAAACCTGAAAGAAGCGATGGAGCAGGGCAATAACATTCTGGGCTTTCTCAAATCCGAAGGCTATTTTGAGATTCGGCAGGGTGTAAAATGTAAATCTACGGAGTTCTATAAGGTCTACGAACGCTGGTGTCTGGATAATTTGGAAAAGCCACTGGCGGCATCGACCTTTATCCATCACCTGAAAGACAACCAGAAAAGCCTGGGCATCGTCTACGATGATAAGTGCATCGGCACAAATCGGGGCTTTCACAATGTGGATATTGACCTGTTTTTACCCGTTGATGTTCCCAGTCCGTGGGATTAAAAAATAAGAATCATCTTGAAAAAGCCCTGCTCAGTCTGCTCACAGTGCGCAAAAAGTGCAGGATGAGCAGAGTGAGCAGGCAATTTTGAACTTACATCAAAAATAAAACATGGAGGCTTTAGCTTATGGGTTACGCCCGCAAGGACGTTGAAAGAACAAAAATGAACGCGAAAAAGTTTGTCCGCTATCAGGAAGGGGCTGAAAAATACAGCCTCGGTCTGACAAAATTTCAGGAATTGGCAAAAGAAGCCAAGGCTGTTTATAAAATCGACAAGGTGGCGTTGGTCAACTGTGAGATTTTCGAGCGGTATCTGGAATCCTTCCGCATTGCATAAAAATAGGCCGGAGGAAAATCCCCCGGCCACAGACCGCCCACAGTATTGCGCTGCAGAGCAGCTCGTGGGAGAAGTCCTCTTTATTCTATGCGGAATCAGAGCTTTTCTTTCCAATCATCCCGGAAGCCATAATAATCCATTCGCACAAACGGATATTTTTCCGTCAGAGCAATGACGGCTTCCTTCATTTCCGCAAAGTTCTCAGCGGGCAGAAGCCTTCTCATGATGAGGAAGAACCCGAAGAAATGGGCATTATCCATTGTGCCATCTTCCCGGCGGATCAGCAACGCCTGTTCTTTTTTGTTGAGGGAAGGCTTTTGCTCAAAGAGACGATTGTAAATGCGGCTCCCGTGTGCGCAAAGATTGCGGATGATCGTCATGCTGTGCATATACTGCCCCAGAATTTCCGGGCCGCGATTCATGGTAAGCCCGAACCGATGGGCAATCGTTTCTTTGAGCGGACGTTCGGAAATGGAATACAGGAAAGAGATGTCGGAGATCGTCAGCAAATCAACGTAGGCCCAGAGCGGAATCTCTTGGTGCAGGTCGTTGATGAAGTGCTTTAAGTAGGCTTCGTGGGCCAGCCGCTGCCGCTTCTGCTGGTTGGCTTTGTCGACGATTTCCTTGTGTTTTGCTTGGTTGGAGAAATTTGCGGCATCCAGATAACCCAACGGCCCATACACTTTTGTAAATTCATAGGCATAGATGGACTTCATCTGTACCTCAATGGTTTCGATATAGTGCAGAATGATGTGACGGAACTCATGGTCGAAATTGTAAATGTCTTCGATGTTCTGGAACGTGGCAGACTTCGCAAAAACATCGTTCTTGCGGAGCGTCAGAGAATAGCCGCTGACACGGTAATAATTGTTCCGCAGCAGAAAATCCTTTGCTTCGGCTTCATCTTCGATGGTAAGGCCGCGTGAACGAAGAAGCTCGATTTGTTCGTCTATCGTTTTGAAGTCCTTGTCCGCCATGAAAAATCTCCTTTATAAGCAAAACGCCCCCAAGTGTGCATACGCTATGCGCAGAGGCCTGGGGGAGTTGTTACCATTATAATAGCAAATCAAGGGCCGAATGTCAATGAGTAGAGTGTGAACTTTCGATTTTTCGTAAAAAACTTCAAGAAGGGCTTTTTACAGCTTGACTTTCTGTCACACGGAAAGTATACTGGTGCTGTGGAGGTATGAGAGCAGCTATGGCAAAGATGGGACGACCAAAATCCGAAAATGCAAAAAAGAAAACCTTGAGCATTCGGGTGGAAGATGCCCTGTATGAGCGTATCTGTGCTTATGCCGAACAACATCAACTGACTGTAACAGAAGTTGTCTTGCAGGGGCTGGACAAAGTTTTGTCCGACCTTAAATAGTATCAAGCCCTTCTTCTTTCGGGAAGGAGAATTGATATGGCAACGACACGAAAAGACCTGCGGGGGCGTACCCTGCGAAAAGGCGAGATGCAGCGCAGTTCCGATAAGCGATATGCGTATTCTTACACAGACCCGCTGGGACGGCGCAAATACATCTACGCAAATGACCTTGTGACACTTCGGGAGAAGGAAGCGCAGCTAACGAAAGACCAGATGGACGGTCTGGATATTTACGTTGCAGGCAAAGCAACGGTCAACTTTGTGTTTGACCGTTATATGAGCCTGAAAACGAATCTACGCCAGACCACCCGGAGCAATTATCTTTATATGTATGACCGCTTCATCCGCGATACCTTTGGTAAGAAGAAAATTGCGGATATTCGGTATTCGGATGTGCTACAATTCTACAATTACCTGTTGGATAAGCAGGGCTTGCAGACGAACACGTTGGAAAGCGTTCATACGTTGCTACATCCTACCTTTCAGCTGGCGGTTCGGGATGAAATCGTCCGCAAGAATCCCACGGATGGTGTGATGGCAGAAATCAAGAAAAGCTCCGAACAGACCACAGGTGTGCGCCATGCTTTGACGATTCCGCAGCAGCGGGCGTTCATGGAGCATATCGCCAATCACCCGGTTTACTGCCACTGGTGGCCGCTGTTTACGGTACTGCTGGGAACAGGCTGCCGCATCGGTGAAGCGTTGGGTTTGCGCTGGGATGATCTGGACTATGAGCGGCGTACTATCAGCATCAATCACAGTCTGGTCTATTACCCGGTGGGCGAAAGCCGCAATTCGGTTCTGCACATCTCAAAGCCCAAAACGGAAGCAGGCGTTCGGACGATTCCGATGTTTGATACCGTAAAGGATGCCTTTGAAATGCTGCATGAGGAACAGAAAGAATCCGGCTGGAACGATGTGGAGATTGATGGCATGACGGGCTTTATCTTCTGCAACCGCTTTGGCAATGTTCCGAATCCACAGTCTGTGAACCGCGCAATCAAACGCATTATTACGGACTACAATGCAGGTGAAGAGGTGGAAGCGAAGAAGCAGCACCGGGAAGCCGTTCTGCTGCCGGACTTTTCGGCACATCATCTGCGGCACACGTTCTGCACAAGGCTTTGCGAAAAAGAGACCAACCTGAAGGTCATTCAATCGGTCATGGGGCATAAGGACATTCAGACCACGATGGACATTTATGCCGAAGCGACTGAGGAGAAAAAACAGGAATCATTTGAGCGTTTGGCTGCTACACTGGATATTTTTTGAAGCAACAAAGAAGGGCTCTTACTGAGCGTTTTGTCTGACAGCAAAATTCTTCCAAAGACAGCAAATTGACAGCAAAACTACGAGAATGACGGCGAACCACGAAGGATCATGAATACCGGGAATGCAAGTAAAAACGCGATTGTGAAGCATCACGAAGCGTTATAAGCTGGTTCCGGAAAGTATCCCCACGATGAAGCCCATCGACCAGTAAATTTCCAATTTAAGCAAAACAAAGCCTGAAACTTCTTGATGTACCGAGAAGTTTCAGGCTTTTCCTTTTGACGGATTTCCAGTGAAAACTACGCCATACGCCAATTTTACGCCAAACGATGTAGGATTTTGTGCAGAGCAAAAAGAGCATTGTTCGCGTTTGCGCAGCGAAGCGGAGCAATGAAAGCCCCAGTGGGGCTTTTAAGCGACAGAACGGTCTTGCGTAGCAAG
>OQWI01000352.1_pt1 | contig 21115 bp, 14 predicted proteins | sample 1691551 | NCBI WGS metagenome assembly OQWI01 (sample SAMN03418259, study PRJEB22391) | human gut metagenome | biome: human-gut; feature: organic feature; material: feces | host: Homo sapiens | place: Tanzania | collected 2013-01
AAGTAATTTAGTAAAATAACAAGAAAAGTGTAAAGTAGAATCAGTTAAAGTCAAATCAATTTGTTTTACTCAGCAAATTAATTGAAATTGCAGAGCAAACTCATTGAAATTGCAGAACAAACTCATTGAATTTACTCAGCAAACTCATTGAAATTGCAGAATAAGGGAATATCTGAACCACATCAACAGACCATTGCCGAGTGAGCCAGGCAATAGGCGAACACCTAAAAAAATATATCCGCAGCAAAGCCACGGATATATTAGTATGTTTGCAAAACCTATCGGCAACGTCGCTATTTTCTGTCCATCACGCGCCAAACGTAGGCTATATAGCCGAAAACAAAAGGCACGAGGAGCGAAACATAAAACATGGTGCGAAGCGTAAACTCGCTGCTGCAACTGTTGGCAATGGTCAGTGAGCACTGCAAATCGGCATTCGACGGATAGTAGGCTGTATTGCCCCACCCTGCCACCAACAGCAGCGACAACACCACAAGCACCACGCCAATACCGGCAGGCCATATTCCTTTGACATAGGTGGCACTGAAAATGGTACGCGCCACGCCGTAGAGCAACAGCACAACACCAATCACCGTGAGCACTGCGAGCGGCCACAACTGGAGATAGTTGTGCAGATATTTCATCGGTTCCATAAACACAGCACCCGTGGCAGGGTCAACGGCAAAGCCATCCTTCAGTAGCGTGCGCACAAAGAAAGCAAGGAAAAACACCAGAAATGGTATCGTACTTCCCACCAGTCTTACTGAACCGCGTGAACGGATATCCTCGTCATCAACATTGTTCATGATATACAGGATGCCCAAGATACGCGCCAAGAACATCACGGCAAAGCCCAATGCAAGGTTCCAAGGGTCGAGCAGTGCGTCAAGACCTGCCGAACCGTTGGCCCATCGACTGATGACCGGTGCGCCAAGATCGGTGAGCGATGCTTTCTCGACCATGAAGTTTGACCCATTGAAGAAGGTGGCAACAGCCCCACCCAACAGCAACGTCCCCACTATGCCGTTGATCACAAGAAACCACTGATAGGTGCGCTTGCCGAGCAGATTGCCTTTACTGTGCTGAAACTCATAGCTCACAGCCTGCAACACAAACGAGAAGAGAATAATCATCCACAGCCAGTAAGCTCCGCCGAAACTTGTACTGTAGAATAATGGGAAGGAGGCGAAGAATGCACCACCGAAGGTTACGAGTGTGGTAAACGTGATTTCCCACTTCCGGCCAGTGGACTCTATCACTTTGCGCTGTCCCTCTTCGGTACGTCCCAGACTATAGACCAGCGAATTGGCTCCCTGCACAAAGAGCAGAAATACGAGCAATGCGCCAAGCAGCGACACCACAAACCACCAGTATTGTTGAAGAAATGTATAAGTCATAACAGTGTTCTTTTTTAGTGTTGGAAATTGAATATTGGATGTAATCTCTATTCTTGTGCCGACTTATAGTTCTTGATGACACGACACATGATGCTGACTTCTGCTATCAGCAGAACGGTGAACAGCACGAGGAAGATGAAGAAGGTCAGCGAAACGCTACCTGCCTTCAGGTCGGAAACTGCGGCTACCGTGGGCAACATATCCTGTATAGCCCATGGCTGACGACCCAGTTCTGCCACTATCCAACCTGCTTCGCTGGCAATATAAACCAGTGGTAGCATCGCAACAGCCGTTATCCAGAGCCATCTGCCACTCGTGGTGATGTCTTTTCGCCATGCCACAAAACCTATAACGATGAAGAACAGCAGCAGCAGACTGCCCACTCCTACCATGACGCGGAAGGCGTAGAAATTGATGGGGATATAGGGCACGAGTTCTGCACGGTCTTTGATGTAACCATAACCAAAGTATGGCATGTCGGCCTTCAACTGTTCTGCGAGTTGTGGCAAACGGCTGTCGTTGGCATTGGCAGCTTTCACTTTGCGGTATTCGGCAAGCGTGGCAATGGCATTGCGACCACGCTCCATCTTCTCCTCAGCCGACAGTTCGCGCGTACCGTCCTTGCGCGTATAGCCGTTGAGCAGATCGTTCACTCCTGGCACATATCCGTCGGTGGAATGAGTGGCAAGGATAGAGAGTCCGTAAGGCACAGCTATGCGCAAAGGCATCTCGCCTCCCTGGGCATAATCGGGTTGAGCAAAGGGATTGAGCGCACCGACCACGGTCAGTCCGACACCCTCACCACCATCGTAGAGTGCCTCCATAGCAGCAAGTTTCATGGGTTGTTTCTCTGCCACCATTACCGCAGAACCATCGCCTGTATGTATGGCAGCCAGCGAAGCCACCAGTCCCACAATGCTTGCCACCTTGATGCTTTGACGTGCAAGTTCCTTCTCTCTGCCACGCAACAGATACCAGCAGCTCACGGCACAAACAAACACAGCCCCCACAATCCATGTGGAAGTGACGGTGTGGAAGAATTTATCAACAGCCATCGGCGACAGTGCCACCTCCATGAAACTCGTCATCTCGTTGCGCACAGTATCGGGATTGAACTCGCACCCCACAGGATACTGCATCCATGAGTTTGCCACAAGTATCCACCATGCAGATACCGTAGCACCGATACCGGTAAGCCATGTGGATGCAAGATGGAATCCGCGCGACACTTTGTCCCATCCGAAGAACATCACTGCCACAAACGTACTCTCCATGAAGAAGGCTACAATACCCTCTATGGCAAGCGGAGCGCCGAATATGTCGCCTACAAACCAGGAATAATTGCTCCAGTTGGTGCCAAACTCAAACTCAAGTATGATGCCTGTGGCTACGCCCATGGCAAAATTGACACCAAACAAACGCTGCCAAAACTGCGACAGTTCGCGCCAAAATGGTTTTCCCGTACGGTAATAGATGGTTTCCATAATGCCCATCACTACAGCCAAGCCCAGTGTTAGCGGCACAAACAACCAGTGGTAAATGGCTGTCAGAGCAAACTGGGCACGCGACCAGTCAATGAGTGCGGGGTCGATTGTCAGAAGATGATTCATAAGCTTTAGGATTTTTTATTATTGATTATTCTTTCTATTTGCTTGCTTCACTGTCAGGCTGTATAGTCAGCACAGAGACCTACCGGCGCGTCAGTTCGCCTGCCACAAATGTGGCGCGGTCGCCGTTTTGGGCTTGTCTGCCCACCACATCGGGGAAGAAAAACAACTTCAACACGGCGAATATCACAATGAGTTTGATGATGATAACGGTCCACAGCGTGCGACCTATGGTCATGCTGCGAAATCCATCTCGATAGAATCGATACACCTTATATATAATATTCTTATCTGACATGCAGGATAGTAGTATTTTTAGTTGCCAATGACTCTGTTGGAGCAATTACTTTGCAAATATATGAAATAATCTGGGAAATCTACAAAAGCTGGGCTGTTTTTTATTCATAAGCTATTTGATGGACGTCCACCGACACGGCTGTCGGATATTGCCACGACTACATGCAACAGGTATTTTGCGACCTATATGAAAAGAGGGGGAAACAAAAAAAATCGGAGAGCGGCACACTAACCGATCTCCGACTTGTAAGTCTTGTCACGTGCGATTACCACGTCACCTTGTCGCTCAGGCAGAAATCGAGCGCATCGGTAATGGCTTTGCGATCCATGTGCTGACCGATAAACACCAGTTTCTGCATGCGGTCGCCATACATCGGATTCCAGTCGCGACGCAAGTCTTCGTTCATCGCCATCATGTCGCGCAACTCGTCTTCGGGCATGGTAGCATACCATTGACCGGCTCCCTGAAGTCCCATCTGGCGGCCTGCCTGCTCAAACACATAACAGCGGTCGGGCTCATCGACAAACCAGCAGATGCCTTTGCAGCGGATAACGCCCTTGGGCCACTGCCGCGCAACAAAATTATCGAAGTAGTTGATGTCGAAAGGTTTGCGGGCATAATACACAAAACTGCCAATGCCATACTCTTCCACTTCGCCGCCTTCATGGTCGTGGTGGTGGTGATGATGGTGGTGGTGATGACAGGTGTGAGCCTCATCGTCATCATCATCATCGTCATGATGGTGGTGGTGATGTTCTTCCTCGTTGTCATCATCGTCGTCATGATGGTGATGGTGATGCTCTTCTTCATCGTCATCGTCGTCGTCATCATCTTCATGGTGATGTTCTATCTCGTCAATCCACGCAGCCGACGTGGCTACGGCATCAAAGTCAAAACCGTGGGTATTCACCAGTTTATCCAAATCCACGTCACCATAGTCGCAAGGGATAATCTCTGCCTTGGGTTGCAGTGCACGGATGATTTGCTTGATCTTCTCCAACTCCTCTGCCGACACCTCAGAAGCCTTGTTGAGCAGGATGGTGTTGCAGAATTCTATCTGCTGGATAACCAGGTTTTCAATGTCTTCCTCACCAATATTCTGGCTGGTCAGCGCCTCACCGCTGCCAAACTCATCGCGCATACGCAATGCATCGACCACGGTAACAATGCTGTCAAGGCGCAGTATCGCGTCTTTCGTATATTCCGGACCCAAGGTGGGGATGGAGCAGATGGTCTGTGCGATAGGTGCAGGCTCGCAAATACCGCTCGCCTCTATCACGATATAGTCGAAGCGCTGCATGGCAGCAATGTCTTTCAACTGTTCCACGAGATCCATCTTTAGCGTACAACAGATGCAGCCATTCTGCAAGGCCACAAGGCTGTCGTCCTTCTGATTGACCACACCGCCCTGCTGAATGAGGTTGGCGTCGATGTTCACCTCACCAATATCGTTGACCACAACAGCAAACTTGATGCCTTTCTTATTGGTCAAGATGCGGTTCAACAAGGTGGTTTTTCCGCTGCCCAGATAACCCGTGAGCAGCAATACAGGTAATTCCTTCTTATTCATCGTCGTTTTGTATTTGGTTTCTTCGAGACGCAAAATTACTGAAAATATATGGAATATCATGAACAAATAGCGTTAAATATCAGAAAAATGACTACCTTTGCACTATTCAAACTACAAATCTACAAACAAAATGAAAAGTATATTGGAACAACGTCCTGCACTGACACAGGAAATTGAGAAGATTGCAGAAGTGGCAGGATACCTCTGGCAAAACGGATGGGCAGAGCGCAACGGTGGAAATATCACCGTCAATGTCACCGAACTCGTTGATGATGAAATCAGACAGATGCCTCCCATCAGCGATGCAATACCCATTGGAGTGACTCTCCCTGAACTTAAAAACACCTATTTCTATTGTAAAGGTACGGGCAAGCGCATGCGCGATTTAGCAAGAAAGCCCATGGCAAACGGTAGCATCATACGCATCCTCGACGACTGCGCATCGTATGTAATCATTGCCGACGAGCCCGTCATGCCTACCAGCGAACTGCCAAGCCACCTCACCGTACATGCACAGCTCATTGCCACAGGCAGCAACTACCGTGCTACGGTACACACCCACCCCATCGAACTGGTGGCAATGAGCCACAACCGCGAGATGCTGGGCAAGGATGTGCTCACCAATCTGCTCTGGTCGATGATACCGGAAACCAAGGCTTTCTGTCCGCTCGGACTGGGCATTGTGCCTTACGAGTTGCCGGGATCTAATACGCTCGCTCAGGCCACACTCCATCAGTTGGAAGACTATGATGTGGTGCTTTGGGAGAAACATGGTGTCTTTGCCAAAGGTATCAACGTGATGGATGCCTTCGACCAGATTGACGTTCTCTCCAAGAGTGCTAAGATTTATGTCAACGCAAGAGCCATGGGATTCATGCCCGAGGGTATGAGTCAGGAGCAAATGCAGGAGATGAGTCGTGCATTCAATCTGCCGAAATAACAATAAAACAAAACACAAGTCCGCCCCCATTCCATCAGAAAGAGGGCGGATTTTGTGTATTATAGACTCATTGAAAAGGTCTTCTAGCATTTTACTTTTGTCCTTTCAGGACGTTCGGTAAAATAACCACACACACCCACAGGGTGTTACCCTGGGCTAAGAAAACCATTGGGCTTTCAGCCCGTTGTGGTTGTGTGATTATTACCCACGACACGTTCTGCAACCAACGCCCCGAACGGGGCAATATTTCCATAGCCCAGGGTAACACCCTGGGTTTTTATACCTCTTTTACCTATACGCCCTGTAAGGGCAACAGTAAAATCAAGCTAGTCAGAGAACACATACTTCTCATCATATTCTATGTTATATAGCTTCAAAAATTGCTTGTATTCCTCTTGGAATGTTGTCTTCTTATGATGCGCTTTCTGGTTTTTGATGTATGCTAACGTTTTATCGACTACAGATTGACTGACCGATAATGCTGCATATCCCCCCTGCCACGCAAACATTGAATAATGTGGTGATAATGATTTAATCCATCTGCTACTATTGCGCTTCAATGTTTCCAAGAGATTTGCAATAGAAATCTCACGCCCTAATAGACACAATACATGTACATGGTCACCTGTGCCATCAACCCAAATATTTAGACAATTTGCATCGTTGACGAGTTGCCCTATATACGCATGCACCCGATCGAGATCATCATCAAGAATACATGGGCTAGATGTCTTGATGTGGAAGATAATATGCAAATAGATTTTGCAAAGTGATTGTGACATATGATTTTTACTTTTGTCCTTACAGGACGTTTGTTAATTTGTTAACATTCACATCCGCAGGGCGTTGCCCTGGGCTAAGGAAACCATTGGGCTTTCAGCCCGTTGTCCTTTGTTTATGCGGTCATTATATTTCCATCCACAGGGCGATGCCCTGGGCTAAGGAAACCATTGGGTTTTCAGCCCGTTGTGGTTGTGTGGTTATGACTCATGCACATATTCTGCAAACAACGCCCGTTGCACGGTATTGCACTATTCACAACCGTAGCATATCACTTGCGAATAGTAGCCCGGAGAATGACCACATCCTCCAACGGACGGTCACCATGGTCGTGATCCACAGGAGTCTGTTGGATGCGATCAACCACATCAAGACCCTCAATGACCTCGCCAAACACAGTATAACCGCCATCCAGATGGGGCACACCACCATATTTTATATAGTTCTGTTGCATCACTGAATCGGGAATGACATAAGCTCTGCCCTCACGGCGAAGTTGGTCGGCATGGTATTCCATCTGCCGAGGCGAGAAATTGCGACCCCACGTGATGTAGAAATCATGCGACGAGGAGGCAAACTCAGGATTGGTATCATCTCCCTCACGCGCGGCACAGAGTTGTCCGCGGCGATGATAATGCGCTGGATAACGAATTTCTGCAGGCACACGGCGCTCCACATCATACTGCATAGTATCACCGGCTTGCACATGACGGACTTGCGGATTGCCTGCTTGAATCATGAAATTACGAATGACACGCTGAAACGTGCAACCATTATAATAGCCCGTTCGCACCCGATCCAAGAAATTGTCGCGGTGTAAGGGGGTGTCGTTGTAAAGCCGCAGAACAATGGTACCCATGGTGGTTTCCATCACCACCTCGTGTTGCGTAGTGTCGGCAGCGGTCTGTGCCGATAGCGTGGCGGTGCCGGTCAGCATCAGCATCATCCACATCAGTGTTTTCTTCATATTCATCTTCATATTTGTTTTAGACCGCCCCACTGCCCCATGACCAAGGGAAGGAACGGCCGGTTGTTTCTATTCTTACATTTCTTTTGCCTCCGACAGACTGTCGGTCAATGGCATTTTTTTGTTGATGGCAACGGCAACGGTATGCCCCATGGTCCAAGCTGCCTGCAGGTTGAAACCGCCTGTAACGGCATCTACATCGAGCACCTCACCTGCAAAATAAAGACCTTCATGCTGCTTACATTCTAAGGTAGAGAGGTTGACATTGGAAAGGGCTACACCACCACAGGTCACAAACTCTTCCTTAAACCTACACTTACCTGTCATCCGATAGACATCGGCGGTCAGCGTATTCACCAATCGATTGATCTGTTTCTTCTGAAGTTCTGCCCAACGCTGTTCGCCACGTATCTGCGATCGGTCAACCAACAGTTGCCAAAGCCGGCTGTTCAAATGGGGCGGATGCACAGTAGATACCTGTTTGCGACCATGCGCCACACTCATCTCCCCTACCATGGCCTCCACTTCGGGGAGCGTCATCGCTCCACACCAGTTGATGCAAAGGTCGGTCTGATAACCACAGCCGTGCAAATGGCGTGCTGCACGACTCGACAGTTTCAGTACGGCTGGGCCGCTCATGCCCCAATGGGTGATGAGCAACGGACCTTCGCCTCGGAATTTAGTACCGGGAAGGGCGGCGGTCGCATGTTCTACCACGGTTCCCGTCAACTGGGTCAGAGCGCGGTCGGCAACACATACGCTGAAGAGCGATGGCACTGGCGCCACCATTTCTAAATCCAAACCGGCAAGCATCTGCAGACCCTGCATCGTCGGACTGCCTCCTGTGGTCACAACCGCCATGTCGGCAGTAACGGTTGGTTGCTGAACGTTATCGGCCGGTGAGAAAGTCAACCGATAGCACTCATCCTCATGGGCAATAGCGCTGACACGATGCCCTAACTTCAGCGTCACGCCCAACTGGCGCATCAGCGACAACAGCGTATCTACTATCTCCATCGCATACTGCGATTTGGGAAACACACACTCATCGATTTGCGTCACTAAGCGCACCCCTTCGCGCTCAAACCATCGGCAGACATCGGCAGCAGAAAAGCCTTTCAGCAGTCGCTTCATCAGTTTTTCACCACGCGGATATACTGCGGCAAGGTTTTCCACTTGCCGAAACGAGTTGGTCAGATTACACCGTCCACCTCCTGTCACTGCCACTTTGGCCAACGCCTTACGGCCGCCTTCATAGACCGTGACATCTGCGTGAGGCAACAGGCGCTTGACCGCTATGGCGCAAAAGCAGCCCGCAGCACCGCCTCCTATGATTGCTATCGTTTGTTTCATTATGCGAAGATACTAAAAAAATGGCAAAACAGGGTCATTTTCATGCTTTTTCCATGATTTACCATTCGTTTTCTTTTATTTTCAAACAACCTATTGAAATAATCCGTAACTTTGCATCGTGAATAATAAACATCATTTTTAAAACTAAACACAACAAAGACTATGACAACAAAGTATTCTGGAACACAGACTGAGAAGAATCTCGAGGCCGCATTCGCTGGCGAGTCGCAAGCACGTAATAAATATACCTATTTCGCATCAAAAGCAAAAAAGGAAGGTTTCGAACAAATTGCTGAACTCTTTCAAAAAACTGCAGACAACGAGAAAGAGCATGCTAAAATGTGGTTCAAAGAACTCAATGGCATTGGAGATACCGCTCAAAACCTGGCTGCGGCTGCTGAAGGAGAAAACTACGAGTGGACTGATATGTATGAGGGATTTGCTAAAACCGCAGAAGAGGAAGGCTTCGCTGACTTGGCAATGAAATTCCGCTTGGTGGCTGCTATCGAGAAACGCCACGAAGAGCGTTATCGCGCACTGCTTCACAACATAGAAATGAAGGAGGTATTTGCCAAGAGTGAAGTGAAAGTATGGGAATGTCGCAACTGCGGACACATCGTAGTTGGTGAGAAAGCGCCAGAGGTTTGCCCCGTATGCGCTCACCCTCAAGCCTACTTCGAAATCCACATCGACAACTTCTAAGCGTTGACAACCTATCATCTATATTCCATCCGGCAGATATTCCTTTTCTGCCGGATGGTTTTGGTTGATAGGCCATTTGATTGAAATACAATACCAGAAAAACAGCTTTTTGCATTTATTATACAAAGTTCTATGGTTTTCTTCAGAATAATGACTATCTTTACAACCCAATACTAATAACTAACCCAACATGATATTCAGGAATATGAAGAAACACTTTCTATTAACCGTCGCTTGCCTGTTGGCAGGCATGACAGCCTCGGCACAACAATACGAATGGAAGAATGTACCTATCGTCGGTGGAGGATTCGTAGATGGGTTTATTCTACATCCGACAAACCCTGACGTACGCTTCTGCAGAACAGATATGGGAGGCGCATACCGATGGGATGCGGTCAACAAAGAGTGGATACAGATGCTCGACTGGGTGTCGCTCGACAATTGCAATCTGCAAGGGGTGGAGAGCGTGGCTATCGACCCCAACAACGACCAAAAGGTGTATCTGGCTTGTGGCACTTATACGAACAAGACGGGAAGTATTCTGAAATCAAACGACGGAGGCAAATCATTCATCGAGGTGAAAGTGCCTATTGCCATGGGAGGCAACGAGAACGGACGCGGCAACGGCGAACGGATGATGGTTGATCCGATCAATCCACATAATATCTACTTCGGAACACGGCTCAACGGACTCTGGAGGTCGGTTGACGAAGGAATGACATGGAAGCGTGTGGACTCTTTTCCTGATGTCACAGAACAGACGGATTTCTCCAATCCCCAAAACCGCATGAACAGAGGCAGCGGCATCATTGCCGTGGTATTCGACAATAAAGAGAAGAAAGGCAACGATGCAAAGAATATCTTTGTGGCTGTTTCGCTCAAAGACCGACAGAGCATTTTTGTCAGCCGCGATGCTGGAAAGAGCTGGAAAGCCGTTGACAATCAACCCGTCGGACTGCGCCCCACCCACATGGTCATGGCTGCCGATAGAAAACTGTATATCAGTTATGCCGATTCGCCAGGACCGTCACCCATGACCGATGGCGCACTGTGGTCTTATGATATCAAGAAGAACACATGGACGGACATCTCTCCTTTGAAATTCGACAAGGGCAAGAAATCGGGATTCGGATATGCGGCAGTAGCTGTCGATGCACACCATCCGCAACATATCATTGTCAGCACACACGGGCTCTGGAAGAAATACGGCTATGGCGACGAGGAAATGTTTCGCAGTACCGATGGCGGTAAACAATGGACACCACTCTTCAAACATGGTTACAGATACGACCATAGCAAAGCTCCTTATACGAAGATGGCACCGCTCCACTGGATGTTCGACATAGAGATCGACCCCTGCAATGCGGATCATGCCTATTTCACCACTGGTTTCGGAGGTTGGGAAACGTTCAATCTCTCTGCCGGCGAACGACAGGGCGACACCATCGTGTGGAGCATTGCCACTAAGGGTGTTGAGGAAACTGTACCCCTCGAACTCTATGCTCCTCCAACGGGCGCAAGCATAGTAAGCGGTGTGGGAGACTACGGCGGATATACGCATTTCGACATCACCAAACCAGTACCGGAGGGCATGCACTACGCTCCATATTTCGGCAATACCGACGGAGTAACTGGCGCATGGAACAAACCTGACGTCATGGTGCGCGTGGGTGTTATCTTCAACCATCTGTTCGACATTCCGCCTATCTCATATTCCGAAGATGGCGGACGCACATGGAAACCATGCGCAAATGCTCCTGTAGAAAAAGCAGAGAGCGGACACATCGCTGTCAATGCCGATGCCTCGGTATGGATATGGACGCCGCGCGGTGCCCTACCCTCATTCACTACCGACAAAGGGGAATCGTGGACCACATGTCAAGGTCTCCCCAAAAACATCAAAGTCATCGCCGACAAAGTAAATCCACAACGCTTCTATGCTGTCGATGTGATCAACAAAACGCTCTATACCAGTATCAACGCAGGTAGAACCTTCACTCCAAAACCGCTCGACATCACATTGCGAAACAGCGATAAGAGAAAACGGGGCGATATTCGTGGCGGTCAGGATCGCATATACGCCATGCCCGACCGCGAAGGCGACCTATGGCTTGCCGCCCACGACGGACTGTATCATCTCAACGCCGACTTACAGACCGTGGGTGCCATGCCTCATGTCAGCACCATCTATGCCTTCGGTTTTGGTAAGTCACGCATAGAAGATGGCTATCCCGCCCTATATATAATAGGTGTAGTAGATGGCGTCTATGGTTTCTTCCGTTCTGACGACTCTGGCAACAACTGGGTGCGCATCAACGACGACGACCACCAGTACGGTCTTGTCCTCCACATTTGCGGAGACATGCAAGAATACGGCCGCGTCTATGTGGGTACACACGGAAGAGGACTCGTATGCGGTTCTCTCCGCCAATAACACACGGAAAATGTCGCACACGGATCACACGGAAATCACAGAAAGATTATAGTTAAAGATTTTGTTCGAGATTCTAGTTAAGATTTACACCATAGGTTATTTTTGTCATGACTCAGCATAGTGAAAGCGAGCTCTCACTCTGTCTTCGCTACTCCAAAAATTCGAGCATCTCCGATGCGATCCATAATAAAGCCCTTCCCAAAAGCGAGGAACTCGAGCGCATTTTCAGTCAGGATTTTTATTAAAGATTATGTTTCCGTATAATTTCCGTCTAAATTCTGATGATTGATTTCTGGCCATAGGCCATATTTATTAAAGATTTCCTCCAAAGATTTCTTGCCGTAGGCAACTAAAAAACATCCACGGATCACACGGACGACACGGAATCACGGAACAAGCAGCCCCGGGCTGGAAGCCCAACGGTTTCCTTAGCCCAGGGCATCGCCCTGCGTACACAACAAAACATTTTACAATCGTCCTGTAAGGACAAAAGTAAAATCCGTGCGACTAAATCATCCGCATGCAACCTAAAAAGGCTTCACCTACCATACATCCTTCATCATCCAACTAATGGTGATAAAAACGGCAAAAGCTACAAATAATAATATATGCATAATCTATATTTAAATTGTTGATAATCCAATGTGGATTTCGTTTAACCCCATTTTCCTTCTATATCATAGTAAGGTTTTCGCCCCCAAAATTACACATTTTTCTTCAATCCACAAACTATTTCCACCTTTTATTCCATTTTCATAGGTATATTTGAGGCTACAACGAGGTTTCATGGTTTTTCTTTTCCAAAACTGTTATACTGTTATATTGTCACGCTTGAATCGCAAAAATCGTTTCTGGAAACTGTTAACTGTTATTTGCCACGCTTGTGATTGATAATATTGACTACGGATAGCTTTGGGATGATATCGACCCATGACATTAGATGAATACAAAAAAAATCCCCACCGTTAAAGGACGATGGGGACAGGACCTAATGTTTTCACAACGGAATAATCCTTATTGTGATTTGCTAAAAATTCGATGCAAATATACGACTTTTTTCTTATAAAACAAAGTTGTTCCCATTTTTTTTTGTATTTTTGCATCATATATTACTATAACCCTACTTTAAATCATGCGCTACAATATGAAAGAAAAGCATATTCTCGGCCTAGACCTTGGAACAAATAGTATCGGTTGGGCCATCGTGAAAGAAACTACTGACGCCAACACAACAGACGTGCAAAAAAGCATAGCAGATGCTGGAAGCAGAATCATTCCTATGGATGCTGCGATGCAAAGTGACTTCGCAAAGGGAAATACGGTCTCACAGACCCACGATCGAACCCAATATAGAGGAGTCCGACGATTGCGCGAACGTCAGCTGCTGCGACGCGAAAGACTGCATCGTGTGCTGACCCTTATGGGGTTTCTGCCCAAACATTATGCTAACGCATTGACGCGCTTTGGCAAATTCAAGCCAGAAATGGAGGTTCGTCTGCCATGGAATAATGACTTAGAAGGCAATCCGCAGTTTATTTTCATGAAATCCTACGAAGAAATGTTGCAAAGATTTTGGAGCGAACAACCTGAATTGATGCACAACAACATGAAAGTGCCCTATGATTGGACCATCTACTATCTCCGCCAGAAAGCACTTCGCGAGCCCATCACTGGCCAAGAATTGGCATGGATACTCCTCAACTTCAACCAAAAACGCGGATATTATCAAACTCGCGGAGAAGATGCAGAGACGGACAAGACTAAAGAAGAGAAATACTATGCGCTTGAGGTGATTGATGTCGTAGATACTGGAGAAAAGCGAGGAAAAGACACTTGGTACAACGTGTTTCTGGAGAATGGCATGATCTATCGCCGTACGGCTTCCGAAAAGCCAGATTGGATTGGTAAAGTAAAAGAGTTTATAGTGACCACCCCTCTTGACGAAAATGGAATGCCTAAGAAAGATAAAGAGGGGGAGATCAAACGAAGTTTTCGTATGCCTAATTCTGAAGACTGGGGACTTCAAAAAATAAAAACAGAAAACGATATTCACCAGTCTGGATTGACCATTGGCGAATACATATTCAGAGCCTTACTACAGAATCCGAAACAGAAAATTATTGGTGGATTAGTGCGTGTCGTAGAGCGCGATATGTATAAAGACGAGTTGCGCCAAATATTAGAAAAACAAAAGGAATTCATTCCTCAATTAAGAGACGCTCAACTATATGCCGATTGCATCGCCGAACTCTATCAACACAACGAAGCCTATCGCCTTTCTATTGCCAATAGAGATTTCACATACCTCTTGCTCAACGACATCATTTTCTATCAACGCCCCTTAAAGAGCAAGAAATCTATGATCGACGAGTGTCCATATGAATATCATGAATATAAAGACGAAAATGGCGAAACAAAGAAAAGACACATCAAGTGCATTTCAAAGTCTCATCCGCTCTATCAGGAGTTTCGTCTATGGCAGTTTGTCAATAATCTAAAAATCTACACTTCTGGAAAAGATGCAGAAGGACGCGAGATAGACGATATTGACGTAACGTCTGATTTCCTTCCCGACGAAGAGTCACGCGCAAATCTATTTGACTTTCTCAACGATATCACAAATATCAAGCAAGACGAACTTCTCACAAAATATTTCAAAATAAAAAAGCCAAAAGGAAAAGGGGCAAAGTTGCCATACCATTGGAACTATGTGCAAGACCGACAGTATCCATGCAACACCACACGAGGCGAAATCGTTTCACGTCTGAGCAAAGCACACATCGAAACGTCCTTCTTAAACGACAAAAGAGCAGAGCTACATCTTTGGCATATTCTATATAGCGTCAGTGACCGCATAGAATTGCGCCGTGCGCTCTCCTCCTATGCCACACAATATGCTCTTGACAAGGATTTCGTAGAGGCCATGGCTAAATTTCCGCCATTCGATTCCGAATATGGCGCATATTCTGCTAAAGCCATAAAGCGACTATTGCCGCTCATGCGCATGGGGCACCATTGGCACTTGGAAGATATCGACCCACAGACCGTTGAGCGCATAAATCATATTATCGACGGAGAAGTGGACGAAACCATCAGCGAGCGAGTACGCGAGAAAGCCGCTGACCTCACGGAGATTGGGCAATATCGTGGTCAACCACTATGGATGGCTTGCTATGTGGTATATGGCCGCCATAGCGAATCAACCGACAGCGCCCATTGGCGCACGCCTGCAGACATAGATGCCTATCTTTCTGCTTTCCGCCAACACTCATTGCGCAACCCCGTAGTGGAGCAAGTCGTCACTGAAACCCTACGCACCGTGCGCGACATCTGGGAGAAGCATCACCATATCGATGAAATACACATCGAAATGGGACGCGAACTCAAAAGTCCTGCCGACAAACGTCGAAAAGATACGGAGCGCATGCTCAACAACGAAAATGCCAACCTACGCATCAAAGCACTCCTTACAGAATTTCTCAACCCTGAGTTGGGCATTGAAAACGTGCGTCCATATTCTCCTATTCAGCAGGAGATACTGCGCATCTATGAAGATACTGTCCTCAATAGCGTGGATGAATTAGACAATGATATCAGCAATATTCTCAAAAAGTTTGCCGATGCCAAAAATCGTCCAAGCACCAATGAAGTGAAACGCTACAAGCTGTGGCTTGAGCAACACTATGTCTCTCCCTATACAGGTCAGCCCATACCCTTGGCTCGTCTGTTCACCCCTGACTATGAAATAGAACACGTCATCCCTCAATCGAGATATTTTGACGATTCGATGACCAATAAGGTTATCTGCGAGAGCGAAGTCAACAAGCTCAAAGACAATGCGCTTGGTTTTGAGTTTATCAAGCAGCATCACGGAGAAACCATACAACTCAGCGGTGGCCGACATGCTGTCAGAATACTGGAAGTGGATAGCTATTGCGAACTCATAGAACGAATCTATCACAACAATCGCACTAAAAAGCGCAAACTATTGATGGACGACATCCCGGCTGAATTCATCGAACGACAACTCAATGATAGTCGATATATCAGCAAACTGGTCAAGTCATTACTATCCAACATCGTGCGCGAAGAGGATGAGCAAGAAGCCATCTCCAAAAACGTGATTGTATGCACGGGTAGCGTTACCGATAGACTGAAAAAAGATTGGGGAATAAACGACGTTTGGAATCACATCATCATTCCACGCTTCCTCCGCATGAACGAATTGACCGATTCACAAAATTTCACCTCGAATAGTGCCAATGGACACCTCATCCCGGCCATGCCCCTCGAACTGCAAAAGGGATTCAACAAGAAGCGCATCGACCATCGTCATCATGCCATGGATGCCATCGTGATTGCATGCACCACACGCGACCATGTCAATCTGCTGAGTAATGAGGCTGCTTCTCCCAAATCAAACACCAATCGCTACCAACTATCCCGCAAACTGCGCCGCTATGAGGACATCGTTGTCAATCGCAGCGATGGACCAAAGCGCATCTCCGTGGCCAAAGAGTTTATGCTCCCATGGATTGGATTTCAAACCGATGTGGAGCGTGCGTTGCGCAACATCATTGTCACCTTTAAGCAAAACCTGCGCGTCATCAACAAGACGAGCAGCCATTCCCTGCGCATCGTTGATGGCAAAAAGAAACTTGTGGCACAAACATCTGGCGACAGCTGGGCCATTCGCAAATCGATGCACAAAGAAACCGTGCATGGCGAAATCAACCTGCGACGCATCAAAACAAGTAGTCTGAAGGATGCCATGCAAAATCCACAACGCATCGTCAATAGCGATCTTCGCGCAAAGCTCAAAGAGCTCATCATGCATGGCTATGATGAAAAGATGATCAAGAAATACTTCGATACCTATAGAGACTCTTGGCAAGACGTCAACTTAAAGAAAATCGAGTTATGGTATTTCACCAAAGAAACAGCCGACCGATTCTTTGCCACACGCAAGAGCATCGACACCTCATTCACCGCTGACGCTATCAAAAACAAAATTGCCGATACAGCCATTCAAAAAATAATGTTGCGCCACTTAGAGCGATACAACAACAAAGCGGATCTTGCTTTCTCGCCCGATGGCATCGATGAGATGAATCGCAACATCACGGAACTCAACGATGGACACTTTCATCAGCCCATATATAAGGTGCGCACCTATGAAAAGGCGGATAAGTTTGCTGTTGGACATACTGGCAATAAAAAGAGCAAATTCGTTGAAGCGGCAAAGGGCACCAACCTATTCTTCTCTATACACGAAGACGATATCATCGACAAAACGACTGGCGATATCATCAAGAAGCGCAGCTTTAAAACCATTCCCCTCAATGTTGCCATAGAAAAGATGAAAAGCGGACTACCCATTGACGAAGAAGCCACATTCATACTCTCTCCCAACGACCTCGTCTATCTGCCAACAGAAGCAGAACGCAAATCAGGCAAGATTACTATGCCTATTGACAAGGAAAGAGTGTATAAGATGGTTTCATCTAACAAATTCCAAGCATTTTTTATAAACGAAAGAGTTGCATCTGCGATACAAGACAAATTTGAATTTTCGCCTCTCAACAAGATGGAGCGCGCCATCACAGGCGAAATGATTAAAGAGACTTGCATCCCACTAAAAGTGGATCGATTGGGTAATATCATTAAAATAGGAGTATAGCGTATGATCAAGAAGACCTTGTATTTTGGCAATCCTGCCTACTTATCACTTCGCATGGAGCAGATGGTCATCAAACTTCCCGAAGTAGAAAAAAACCATCAAGTGGCCGATGTCATTCGAAACGAAGCCATTGTCACTCGACCCATTGAAGACATTGGATTAGTCGTTCTCGACAACAAGCAGATTACCATCACGCAAGGTCTTCTTGAAGCCCTCCTTGAAAACAATTGCGCCATAGTCACATGTGATAGCCAGCGCATGCCGGTGGGACTGATGCTCCCTCTTTGTGGCAACACCATACAAAGCGAACGCTTTCAAGACCAAATATCGGCATCACAACCCCTGCGCAAACAGCTATGGCAACAAACCATCAAAGCAAAGATTGACAATCAAGCGCGCGTGCTCTCTCTTTGCTCACAAGCCGAAGTGAGATGCATGAGCAAATGGAGCAACGATGTGAAAAGTGGAGATGCCGACAACCAAGAGGCACGTGCCGCTGCATACTATTGGAAAAACTTCTTTTCCAATATATCGGGACTTGAAGATTTCACGAGAGGGCACGATGGCATGCCACCAAACAACCTCCTCAACTATGGCTATGCCATACTGCGTGCCATTGTGGCACGTGCACTAGTCAGCAGCGGCATGCTTCCCACCTTTGGCATTCATCACCACAATCGATACAATGCCTACTGTCTCGCCGACGACATCATGGAGCCCTATCGTCCCTATGTTGACGAACTTGTCTATAGCATCGTTAGCCAACATGGCGTCAACCATCTTCAACTCACCAAAAAGATTAAATCACAACTGCTCACCATCCCCACTCTCGATGTAGTCATCATGGGCAAACGCAGCCCATTGATGGTTGGCGTCACCCAGACAACTGCCTCTCTCTACAAATGCTTCAGCGGCGAACTGCGCCACATTGCCTATCCCGAGCGATAAGTTCCCCCAAATGTTATTCATATTTTTTCAATGATGGACCGATTTAGCGAATATAGAATTATGTGGGTATTAGTTTTTTTTGATCTACCTACTGAAACTGCAAAAGACAAACGTGCATACACGCTTTTTCGAAAACATTTACTTTTAGATGGCTTTTCCATGTTTCAGTTGTCCATTTACGCGCGTCACTGCGCCACAGTTGCCAATGCCGAGGTACACGTCAAGCGCGTAAAAAACTATATGCCTGAGCAAGGTCACGTAGCCGTCATGTGCATCACGGACAAACAGTTTGCCAATATCATAGTCTATCACGGAACTAAAATGGCGAAGCCCAAATCTACTCCACTGCAATTAGAATTATTTTAGATTTTTAACTTTCATTCACCACCCACTTTTCCCCATTTGTTGCTTCAACTTGCCTTTTAGTTCCTCCCCACATGAAGACATTACAATAAAAGAAATGCCCTCCATGTCGTTATGTTCGCTCTAAAAAGCACTCATATTTTTATTTCTAATCACAAACGTAAACAACTGGACATAAGCAAATTACTCATATCCAGTTGTTATTGCACCTACAAAGGTACTGAATTTCTAGCAAATCACAACCGCCATAGCGATTACAGGAGCCAAAGCAGCGTTGTTATTGCACCTACAAAGGTACTGAATTTCTAGCAAATCACAACGCTGTTTCACGGTCAGCAGATGCAATGTGCGTTGTTATTGCACCTACAAAGGTACTGAATTTCTAGCAAATCACAACTTATACACTCGCGTACCGTATGGGCGTTCGGTTGTTATTGCACCTACAAAGGTACTGAATTTCTAGCAAATCACAACTGATTTATTTGTTTATTGTTTCGTTTATGGGTTGTTATTGCACCTACAAAGGTACTGAATTTCTAGCAAATCACAACAAAGACGGAAACGTATGTGTGTGGAAGTCTGTTGTTATTGCACCTACAAAGGTACTGAATTTCTAGCAAATCACAACGTATTGGAGTATTGAGCAAACGACGGCCAGTTGTTATTGCACCTACAAAGGTACTGAATTTCTAGCAAATCACAACTGTCGTCGAGGTCGATGTCGATGGCGAGCCGTTGTTATTGCACCTACAAAGGTACTGAATTTCTAGCAAATCACAACTAAGGAGCGTATGTCTTCCAAAGTCGGAAGTTGTTATTGCACCTACAAAGGTACTGAATTTCTAGCAAATCACAACATTTCGCAGGTTTCAAGCCACGTTAAATCGGTTGTTATTGCACCTACAAAGGTACTGAATTTCTAGCAAATCACAACACTAGCCGTATTCGTAATAATGTATCTTCTGTTGTTATTGCACCTACAAAGGTACTGAATTTCTAGCAAATCACAACGGAAAATTAAGTTTGCCTATTAAGTAATAAGTTGTTATTGCACCTACAAAGGTACTGAATTTCTAGCAAATCACAACCTGTCAGGCGCAGCAATGTGCATTACGCTCGTTGTTATTGCACCTACAAAGGTACTGAATTTCTAGCAAATCACAACACGCATGAGGGTTTCAAACTCGGTGTTCTGTTGTTATTGCACCTACAAAGGTACTGAATTTCTAGCAAATCACAACTGGGTGGATAGTACTAAACCGTATCAACTTGTTGTTATTGCACCTACAAAGGTACTGAATTTCTAGCAAATCACAACTGCTGCAAAGGTATGAAAAAAATCTAATACGTTGTTATTGCACCTACAAAGGTACTGAATTTCTAGCAAATCACAACAGGTAGGATATTGGAGCCTTCGTGCGGCGAGTTGTTATTGCACCTACAAAGGTACTGAATTTCTAGCAAATCACAACCCTCTTCCTCTTCATCGCTGAACCACTGAGTTGTTATTGCACCTACAAAGGTACTGAATTTCTAGCAAATCACAACAATAGAGTTGAGTATTACTACGAAACGTGTGTTGTTATTGCACCTACAAAGGTACTGAATTTCTAGCAAATCACAACATGTCGATGCTGCTACTGGTCGTCCTATGGGTTGTTATTGCACCTACAAAGGTACTGAATTTCTAGCAAATCACAACACATGCAAAAAACTCCCGTACTACCTTGTGTTGTTATTGCACCTACAAAGGTACTGAATTTCTAGCAAATCACAACCCGTTGTCTCGTTCTTTTTTCCGTAGTCCTGTTGTTATTGCACCTACAAAGGTACTGAATTTCTAGCAAATCACAACCAAATGTCCAACCGTCTCCTTTGCAGAATGGTTGTTATTGCACCTACAAAGGTACTGAATTTCTAGCAAATCACAACAACACCTTGAAGACCTTGAGCAGTAGAAGGTTGTTATTGCACCTACAAAGGTACTGAATTTCTAGCAAATCACAACCTAACACTTAAACCACTAGTGTCCACTAAAAACGATTAACAATCGTTGTAAGTGATTGATATACGACA
>OQWI01000355.1_pt1 | contig 20936 bp, 22 predicted proteins | sample 1691551 | NCBI WGS metagenome assembly OQWI01 (sample SAMN03418259, study PRJEB22391) | human gut metagenome | biome: human-gut; feature: organic feature; material: feces | host: Homo sapiens | place: Tanzania | collected 2013-01
GTTCATATCTGATGTTGTTAAAGGGGTTGTACTGGTATTTGTGGTGTTATTGTTTTTATTGTTATTATCTTTGTTGTCGTCACCTTTGTTGGAATCATCTTTGGAATCATCTGCTTTTTTCAGTCCGTCAATCGCTGTCTGTAATCCTTTTGCTGCATTATCTACTGCTTCCTGAGACTCTTTCTTTTCCAGTGCACTTTCTGCTGTTTCAAGAGCGGATTTTAATGCACTCCAGGTTTCGCTTGTGTAATCTGCTTCTTTTAAGGCTTCTGCTTTTTCTACTGCTGCTTTTAATACTGTTGTATCCGCTTCTCCTGCTTCCGGTTTTACGATGTTTGCATCTGTTGCATTAACTTCAAATACAGTATCTGCATATCCCATTGCATATACGGTGATTTTCCATTTGCCGGTTCCATCTGTTCCTTTTGGAAGCTGGCAGCGGTAGGAATCTGTCAGACCAAGCTGGATTCCCATTGCCTTGTGCATCCAGTTATCTGCTGCAAATTTTGTTCCGTAAGAAGCTAAAGCTTTTGTACGAGTGCTGTCATTTCCATAGTATGTCCATTTAACAGCCTGCATTGCAGCACCAAGATCTCCGTATCCATCTCCTGTAAGGTCAACTCTCAGGAACTCACCATAGTTACCACTTGCTTCTTTTACAGTTGTGATAATATTTGCTGCTTTTTTGAGGGCTGCATCTTTAACACCTGAATCTGTTCCATTTGCTCTTGCACTGAAGCTGAATGTACCATCTTCATTCTTTGTAGCTGTCTTAAGACCATTTGTATTTGCCGTAACATCTGCTGTCAGATTATAAGACTGGAGATTATATTCTCCGTATCCACCAACCAGTGTTCCATCATTTTCTACTACTGCATAAGCCTTTTTGAAATCTTCATAATCTGAAGTTTTTACTTTAACCGGTACATATTTCAGACCACTTACTTCATAGTCAAGCATTTCATCTGTTGTACCATCTTCAAATGTAAGAGTTCCCCTGCTATATGTGGCTTTTGTTCCGTCTGTGAATACAACTGTTGACTGTCCTTCCCAGTAAGAAACGGCATAAGAACCTTTCTCACCTTTAATAACTGCAGTTGTCTGGAAGCTTCCTCTGTGAAGACCGTGGTTTGTAGTTGCTCTTGTTACAGCATCAAATGCTCCAAGGTCTGCCTCACCTTTTGTATCTTTGTCTGTAGAAGCAGTTGCATCACCTGCTGCATAGACGCCTTCTGCTGCCCAGTACTGAGCCCAGGTAAGTCCTGCATATACATATTTATATTCTGCAGCCACATAGTCAAATGTAAGATCATCATATGCGCTGGAAGTTACAACGAATCTGGTTCCATTTGTTACTTCGATATCTGTAAGATCCAGTGTTCCGTCTTCTTTGACGATCACCTTCGCACCTCTTCCGGCAGCCTGATAGGTTTTATCGCCTACTGTTACAGCTGTAATTGTCTTGATATAAGCGCTCAGCTGTTCTTCTGTGGCACCCTCTGCCGGTACCAGTTTATTATTTTCAGAATCATAAACTGCCGGTACCGCTGCCTCTTTCACACTGAAAGTTGCCTGAATTGGTGCATATTCACCATTTGTATCGCTGATGACCAGAGTGTGGGAACCTGCTTCCAGTGTTCCGGTTGTAATCTTGCCGTCTGCATATACAACTTCTGTTCCATCAACCGCATATTTTGCTGCAAATCCCTCCGGAAGAGTTCCATCCAGAGTAACTACTGCTTCTGTATCTGCTGTCCCAGTCACTGCTGCTGTCATAATCATTGAAATCGCCGAATCCGGCCTTTGCCGTAGTCTGTGTACTGAACGCCATCACAAGCACCAGCATCATTACTGCCAACAGTCTCCGAAACAGGTTTTGTTTGTTTTTCATCTGCCCTTTCCTTTCTCTCCTTTGTCTGAATTATCCGTTGCCTGAATAATCTGCTCACTATATGTATTAAAGTATGCCTCAGCCGTTAACGGATTTCAAAAATTCTTGCCATTACCGGTTCTTTGAAGCTTACATGAAGCTGCTGATCTTCAGATACTTCATAGGACACATGTTCCTTTAAGCTTTCCTTCGGATAAGCAAGCCTTACTTCCTTTACAGGGTTTCCATCGGTAAGCTTTTCAAGCGGTATATCATACTCAGAGGTCTCTCCGTATCTTCTCCATACCGCCAGATAGCTCTTTCCTTCTACCTTCCATCCGGCACATAAAAAGTGATCCAGACTCGTTGCAAAGCCATTCGGCCATACGGGAAGTGCTTTTTTAATATCCTGACGAATGGATTTATAATATTCTATGCCCTCCTTTACCAAAGCATGACGCTCTTTGGAAAGCTGTGCCAGATGACCGCTCTGGGATTGTAACCAATTCTATGAACTATTGTGTGCAAGAATCACCAAGCGTAAAACGGCGATGCTATGCGTTTGTGAAAAGAGCGTTTGACATTGTGGCCTCTGCTGCTGCTTTAATCATTTTATCACCTGTCATGCTAATCGCAGCAATTTTGGTTTATGTGGATGACCCGGGAAAGGTGTTCTACGGTCATGTCCGAATCGGTAAAAATGGAAAGCCTTTTAAGATGTGGAAATTCCGCAGTATGTACATGAACGCCGATAAAATGATCAATCTGCTTACGCCGGAGCAGGCAAAGCAGTACTACACGGAATTCAAAATCGACAATGATCCGCGCATAACTAAGATCGGAAACTTTTTGCGGAAAACCAGTCTGGACGAATTGCCGCAGCTTTTCAATGTACTTTGCAATGATATGAGTCTGGTAGGTCCTCGCCCACTGATTGAGTCGGAAATTCAGACCTACTATGAAGACACTCACGATGTACTTTTGGCTGTAAAGCCGGGTGTTACCGGATACTGGCAGGCCTATGCGCGAAATAATGCGACATATCAAAGTGGTGAACGGCAGAAAATGGAAATGTATTATGTTCGAAACGCTTCGCTGTGGCTGGATATCAAAATCCTGTTTAAGACTGTTGTTTCGGTCCTTCGTAAGGATGGCGCGAAATAAAGAAGGAGAAAGATACATGAATTATATTATTTTCGGTGGGTCCGGCTTTATTGGTACTCATTTGATTCATCTATTGGAGAGCGAATGTGTGAAGTCTGGCGATAAGATTTACGATCTTGATATTGTGATGCCCGGCGAAGAAGGCGTTGTGCCCGGAATCGTTGAGAAAAACGATAGCGTAGAATATATCCGTCTGGATGTGCGAAAGCCGATTGAGTTTGATTTCGAGCCTACGAAAGACGATGTGATTTTTAATCTTGCTGCGGTACACCGGACTCCGGGACACCCTGATCATGCATACTTTGAAACCAATATTTATGGTGCAGAGAATGTGACGGCCTTTGCCGAAAAGCATGGAATCAGAAGGATTCTGTTCACAAGTTCTATTGCTCCGTATGGTGCAGCGGAAGAACTCAAGACAGAGGATACACTGCCTACTCCTAACACTCCGTACGGTATCAGCAAGTTGGTGGCTGAGAAAATTCATCAGATTTGGCAGGCCAAGGATTCGAGTAGAGAACTGACGATTGTTCGTCCAGGTATTGTGTACGGCAAGGGTGAACATGGCAACATGACTCGTCTTTATAACGGTCAGAAAAAGCGGTATTTCTTCTATGCTGGTCGCAAGGATACCGTTAAGGCTTGCATCTATGTGAAAGAACTTGTGCGATTCTTTAAGTATCGAATGATTGATAATGACTTCCCGGGCGTAGGTATCTACAACTGCACGTTTGAACCCGCTTATAACATCGAGCAGATTTGTGAAACCATGCAGGCTGCTACTGGTATGAAGCGTCATATTCCGCTGGTTCCCGGTGGACTGCTGATGACGGCAGCGACGATTCTTGGACCGATTGGTAGAAAAAAGGTTAGCATTCATCCGGCACGGGTTAAGAAGCTGATGGTGAGTACAAATATCTGTGGCAAGAAGCTGGCGGGAAGTGGCTATAAGTTCCACTATAGTTTTGAAGATACCTTCAAAGACTGGTTTGAAGATTGCAACAAGCAGGGACTGTATTGAGGAGGACGCAAATGAATCTGAAATTTACAGTCGTTACGGTTGTGTTTAATGGTGAAGCTGCCATTCGGAAGACAATCGAATCAGTTCTCAATCAGGAATATGCGCCTTATGAATATCTGATTTTTGATGGTCTGTCTAAGGATAATACGCTGAAAATTATTGATTCCTATAAAGAGCAGTTTGAGAAAAGAGGCATTTCCTTTGTGGTTACCAGTGAAAAGGATACAGGTATCTACAATGCGATGAATAAAGGTGTGAAAGCGGCAAAAGGCGATTTTATTTCCTTTGTGAATGCTGGCGATTGGTACGAACTTGATGCACTGAAAAACATCAATGCATTTTATCAGGAAGAACCGTTTGAACTTACATACGGAGGCTTGCACTATATCAATCCAAATGGAACTGTGACAAATAAGATGTCCAAGAATGATGAGCACGGCATTGTCACCAGCCGCCACTGGAATCATCCGAGTATGTTCCTGACTGCGGAGTTGTATAAGCAAAATGGATTTGATGAAACCTTCCCGGCGTATGCAGATTTTAACCTGTATCTGAAAATGCGGAAGCAAGGTGTGAAGATTCGAGTTATCAATAGGGTGATTACTAATTTCGTTGCAGACGGTGTAAGCACAAACACAAATATGAAAAAAGTGCTCGGTCGTGCAAAAGAAAAATATAAGGCTTATCGCGGAAATGGATATTCTGCACTTTACTGGTTTGAGTCCTATGGATGGGAAGTGTTCAAGGCTATCTATTTCTCTATCAGAAGCTGACCGGGAGAGATATTATGAACAGCAATTGGTTCAAAGCGCTGATGAAGATGACCAAGGTACAGTATGGGGATAATCTGCTGCTGAAAGGGTTTCCAATTATCTTCAATAAAAAAGGTGCTACCCTTAAGCTTGGCAAGCATGTAAGCATAAACAGCGGATTTTTGAGCAATTTGGTTGGACTGTATTCCAGAACGATAATTGTTACCCGTGCGCCGGGCGCAGTAATTGAAATCGGTGACCATGTGGGAATCTCTGGTGCAACGATATATGCACGAAAAGGTATCTACATTGGTGATGATACATCCATTGGCGGCAACACGAAGATTCTGGATAACGATTTCCACCCCATTGATCCGGAGCAGAGATTGCAACAGATGCATTCGGAACATCCTGGGGAGATGGCGGATTTGATTCCGGCAAAAGAAATCCACATCGGAAAAAACTGTTTTATCGGATGCAATTCGATAATATTGAAGGGCACAGTGCTGGGTGATAATTGTGTGGTCGGTTCTGGCGCAGTAGTGAGTGGTAAATTCGAGGACAACTGCGTGATTGCTGGCAACCCGGCGAAGGTAATAAGGAATTTAAATGTGTGAGGACCTAGAATGGGAAAAATTTGCTTGATTGCGTTTCATGATTTATATCTTATGCAGTTTCTTTATAAATATACAGAAATACTGGATGAGAATGAAATTGAGTATGATGTGGTTTATTGGGAACGCGAAAAAGAGGCAAAGATCGTTCGCCCATTTAATGGAAATATCATTCGATATAGTTTTCAAACAAGTTATTATGGCTCGAAGCTGGCAAAGGTTAAAGGATACCTATTATACATTGCTTTCGTTAGAAAAGTGCTTGACGAAGGTGCGTATGGTAAAGCAATTTTGTTTACTACGCAGGCAGCGCTACCCATGTATCTGTTTTCCTCGAAGGTCAGAAAGCAGATTCGGTATATTTACGATTATCGAGATTTGACATATGAAAAGAATCCTGTACTCAAAAAGATAATCAAAAAGATAATCGATTCTTCTTATTTTACAGCAATATCTTCCCTCGGCTTCAAAGAAGTTTTGGGAGATAATGAAAAGCTAATAATGTCTCACAACTGTAGCGAAGGACTTGTATTTTGCCCTGTAAAAAAAGAATCTGGAGAAAAAATTCGCATCGTATACTGGGGAATGGTAAGACAAGCAGACTTCAATCGACGACTTATTGACTTGTTTGGAAATGATTCACGTTTTGAAGTAGTCTATCATGGAACAGGACAAACTGAAGAACTTGAAAAATATTGTGATGAAAATAATTTCAAGAACATCATTTTTACAGGAAAGTACACAACGGATGAAATACCTGGATTTGTTTCCCACACAGATATTTTGATGAATATGTATGAAAATGATGGACAGCAAAAATTGGCAACAACCGTAAAATTATATGACGGTATGCGATATGGGTTGCCTATGATTATTACTAAGGGATCGCACATGGAAAATCTCATGCGTGATCAAAACTATGTTTTTAGCTTGGATCCTCAATTGGGTAATGCGGATGACGTATATCAATGGTATGTCCACTTAAGCAAAAGAGAAAATGCTTACTCGGAGGAAATCCGAAAAGTTCAAGCAGATGATGATGAATTCAAAAATCGACTGTTAGCATTTGTGAGGATGTAATCATGAAAATTGCAATTTTCATAGATAATGAAAATATTCTAGGGGTGGATTGCCGTAATCCAGAGCACGGAAATCCAGGAATTGGCGGAACGGAATACTGTATTTTGCTTTTGGCACAAGTATATAAAAAGGCATATCCGAGTGATGAGGTTGTTTTGTTTGCAACAAAACAAGGAATGCTTCCCAAAACTGATGCTGTAGAAATTGTGTCTGGTCCAATGGAGATAGGCAAGATATTTAAGAAGACTCAAGCGGATATGTTGCTAATTAGTGCAGTTTATCATGGAGAACCTCTTTCCCAAGAGTTTTTTAAAATGATAGAAGCAAATCAAATCAAGACTGTACTCTGGGGACACAATTTTTATTTAAGTGATTTCTGCAACAAAATTTCAGAATGCAGTTATGTAAAAGCTAATGTTTTTGTGGGAAGACAACAGTACGATCGTTATGTGGATCATAAGGTAATCAAAAAATCTACATACATTTATAATATGTATCCACAACCAGTATATGAGGCGAGAAAAGAAAATTCCAATCATACTGTGACATATATTGGCTCGCTAGTGCCACTCAAAGGATTCCATGTTTTGGCACAAGCGTGGAAAAGCATTTTGACAGAAGTGCCAGATGCAGAATTGAATGTTATTGGCAGTGGAAAGCTGTACGGGAGAAATTCAAAACTCGGCGGATATGGCATTGCAGATGAGGAATATGAACGGCAGTTCATGCCGGGATTGACTGAGATTGATGGAAGCATTATGCCGTCTGTACATTTCTTGGGGGTATTGGGAGCAGAGAAAGCTGAAGTGATTCAAAAAACCTGCGTAGGAGTTGTCAATCCAACAGGAAGAACAGAAACCTTTGGCATCAGCGCTTTGGACTTCGAGAGCCTTGGTGTCCCGGTTGTTACTATAGGAAAAGGTGGCTTCTTGGATACAGTAATTGACAAAAACACGGGCTTGCTGTACTGGAAAACAAATAAACTCGCTGAAAATGTTGTGAAATTACTGAAAGACAGAGAAAAAAACAACCAATATGGCACAGCTGGGATTCAACTGTCTAAGTTTTTTGAACCACAAAAGATAATTGAGCAGTGGCACGAGTTATTTGAGATGGTTAGTCAAGATAAGAAGCCGACATATAAAGTGCCTACAAGTTTTATGGAAACAAATTTAAAAAAGTATCGTGTTTTTAATCGCAAAATAAAAGATATATGTGGTGTTGAGTATCCGCTCTCTGTGATTGGAGCAGAAACAGCTGCAAGAAAAATTCTCGGGAGATTGAGAAAATGATTAAATTTAGTATCATAACAGTGTGCCTAAACGCTGGAAATGATTTGTTGGAAACTGTTGAGAGTACATTAAAACAGTCATATGATGAGTTTGAGATCATTGTAAAAGATGGCTTCTCGAAGGATGAATCGATTTGTAAATTACCACAGGATAAAAGAATTCATCTTGTGCAAAAAAAGGACACCGGCATATATGATGCAATGAACCAGGGAATTGAAGCCGCACAAGGGGATTATATGATCTTTATGAATGCCGGTGATAAGTTTTATGATTCCGAGGTCCTTAAGCGTATTGCTGATGGAATTGAGGAGACACCGGGGGATCTGTATTATGGAAGATGCTATAATCAAATATTAGATGTGGTAGATCCTGCCCCCAAAAAACTGACGAAATATTTTTGTTATAGATCAATGATTTGCCACCAAGCAACAATTTATAAAACTGGTATGCTGAAAAAACGCGGGTATGATGTATCATACACCGTAAGTGCGGATAGAGAACGAATGTTATATGCCGTTATAAAGGAAAAGGCCAAATGTGTTTATCTTCCGGTTATTGTTGTCGCTTTTCAAGGTGGAGGATTTTGTACAACAGACAGAGCAAAGAAACTGCTGGCAAGTGAGAAAGAGCGACTGATAAAAGCATATTTTTCAGTAGCAGAGCGTTTGAAATATGGATTCCAGCATAAGATGACTTTCCCCACGCTTAGAAAAAAGATATTGAATAATGAGTCTGCTGTGCGTGCATATCGAAAGTTTATCAGCAAAATTTATGGGAATTGAGGAGAATCTATGGGGATTATTATTATAAATCAAGGATGGACTGATAATTTAGGAGATGTAGCAATTGGAAAGACATTAAAGAAAGAACTGAAAGATTTCCACCCGATTGAGCTTCAGTTTGCTCCAATTGTAGCAAAACCAGCACAAACTGCGGCATCAAAAATATTTGAATTGGTTAAACTTGACTTTAGATATAGAAAATGGATAAAGAAACAGCTAAATAGAATTAGCGAACCCATTAGTGCGGCTATTATTGGAGGCGGCGAGCTTTTAGCTACAAATATGAACTTTAATTCTGCTATGAAAATTTGGATAGAGCAGTTACATAAAAGAAAAATTCCTGTTTTCCTTTGGGGAATCGGGGGGGTATACAAACCCAATTTATCGCATGAGGTATAAATCAGCACTGACAAAAGCTGATGAGATTTGCGTGAGGGATGCTTATACAAAGCGGGTTGTAGAGAAATGTTATGCCAGAACGCCTTTGATTTATCCGGATGTTGTGTTTTTGTATGGAAAAGAGAAAGATGCATACGATAAAAATAGTAAAGAAAAGAAAGTGTGTTGCAATGTTTTATCGTACGATTATTACAAGAATGCAGGCGGCAGTAAATCGAAAGAAGAGTATTTTGATGAGTGGAAAGAACTTTTAGATTCCTATACTGATTCGAATACTAGTATTCTGTTTAGCTCAACTACAATTGAAGATAGAAGGACAACAGAAGAATTTTCAAAGAAATATACTCGGCAGAAAAGTTGTGTGTCTTTCCCCGATACCGTGGATGAGTATTGGAGCCAATTGGAAGATGTAGACTATGTCATTTCTGGAAGAATGCATGCTATGATTTTAGCAATGCAACAGGGATGCATTTGCGTGCCATATGCATGGAGAGATAAGCTAGAAGTTTTCAAACAAGAATATTGTGATTCTGATATGGAACTTGAGATAGTCAGAAACAATTGTGAACTTGGGTTCGCTGCATTAAAGGAGAAATTGTATGAAAGAACATCCGAAAATTACCATTGTGACTGCTTGTTACAATAGTGAGGCGTATTTGGAGGATTGTATAAAATCAATTTTAAACCAAACGTATGATAATATTGAACACATTATAGTTGATGGAAAAAGTACAGATCATACATTGGATATTATTAAAAAGTATGATGGAAAATATAACATGAAATGGATCTCAGAACCGGATCATGGCATGTATGATGCAATTTGCAAAGGTTTTGATATGGCCACGGGCGATATTTATGCGTGGCTTAATTCAGATGATATGTATATGCCGTGGGCCTGCGAATTGGTCGCTCAGGTGATGTCAAAAACAGATATCCAATGGTGCACTGGAATCCCTTGTCATTACACGGAACGTGGTGTGGCATATAATGTTGCTCGAATTACGCCTTCCTTTCCCCAGCGGTTCATTCGGAAGGGCTATAATGATGGAAGAGTGGCAACATTTTTGGAACAAGAATCTATGTTTTGGAGCAAGGAGCTTTGGGATAAATGCGGAAGTGTTATGGCAAATTACCGATATGCTGGTGACTATCACTTGTGGAAGGAGTTTGCAAAATATCAGCCGTTGGTTACGCTTGACAGCGTCATTTCAGGATTTCGAATCCATGAAGGACAAAAGTCTAGCGATCGAGAAAAGTACTACGATGAGGTTGGAAAGTTAAATTGTTGGGGCAGAGTTCTTCAAAAGTCAAAGTTGATTCAAGTGTTAGGATTGGTATATTCACTCTTTACGAGAAGAGGAAGATTAAGAACGACTAGAGTGCTCAAATGCCGTCCAGATGATGTGAGCTAATACGTTAGGGAGCCCATGATTCATGAAGTATACAATTAAGTTCAAATCAGTAATAATTTTCCTTTCACTGTTTTGCTCGTTTATTCCAATGAGCTTTTACTATATACCAATGGGTTCATTGATTATATGGACACTCCGCCTACTTCGCTTCGCTCTTTTAGCTTATTATGCTGTTGAAGGGATAAAACGCGGACGTATTAGTAAACAGCTGTCAAAAATGCTGATGTTTCTTGCCGCTTTGTTGTTATCGACGTTGGTTTATGGAGGCGGAATTGTAAACTACCTTGAGAATGCTTCCACTATTTTGCTCATTTTTTTGATGGTTGGGAAATATGTGTACTGCGGAAGGGAATCCGAAAGATATTCTGCGTTAAAGAGTATGTATAACTACTTCCTCATCATGATGTCCTTTAACGTAGTTTCGATGTTGCTGTTGCCACAAGGCGTTTATAGGGTGGTGTATGAGAAGGATTTTTGGCATGAATTATCGTATCCGGTCTATTTTTTGAATTCTGAGAATAGACTGATAGAATTTATGTTACCATTGCTCGTCCTCTCAGCTATTATGTATGAGAAAAAACTGATTAGAAAATTCGGTTTTGCTCTGAGTATTGCACTTGTTACATTTACAATGTTCAAGGCAATGTCGCTTACGTCGATTGCGGGAATTCTTGTGGCGACGATTATTTATATCGTAATTAGAAAAGAGAATATTACATCAAAGGTTGTAATGGTATACCCACTTGCATTCTCACTGCAGCTTGTATTTGAGGTGCTAATGACGAGTACGGGAATACTTGCTCTACTCACCTTCCTATTTGGTCGTGTAGATACAATTCAGTCGAGATATCTTCTTTCACAGCAGGCAATAAAAGTAGTATCCAAAAACTATATATTAGGCGTTGGTACGGCAGAATCTGGCCGACTGTTTACGGAAGGCAGCATGGTATATTGGGCACATAATCATGCACTTGATACGCTAGTTCAGTCTGGAATAATCGGATTCGCTATACTTTTAAATAATTTGATCAAGGATGGAATCTCAAAAAAATACAGTTTTAATAATGTGCAAAAGATTATATTTGCCGGTATGATTGGTGTGCTGGTTATGGGAATGGCGGAGAGCTTCTTCTATTCAGCCGAATTTTACTTGATACTTTCATTAACCGATATTTAAATAACCAAAGATATTATATGAGGATTTATATGATAAAGGTGGAATAAAATGAAAACAATTTCAACACAAGATAAAAATGTTCTCCGTAATATTCTGGGAGCATTTGCTGTAAAAGGCGGCTCGCTGGTAATATCGGTGGTGCTATTACCACTGTATCTTCGGTTCTTTCAAAATCAGGAAATTCTTGGAATATGGTATACGATTCTGTCTGTTCTGAATTGGGTGATTTTGTTTGATCTGGGATTAGGGCAGGGACTAAGAAATCAACTGCCAAAAGCATTATTAAAGAATGATAAAAAACTGGCGAAAGAATATATCTCTACTACATATGTTTTGATGACAGCGGTGGCTGCTGTTGTTTCTGTTGTGGGCGTGATTTTGATAAAAAGAGTGGAGTTATATAGCGTTTTCAATGTAGATGCATTTGTAATTGAGTACCATTATTTGCAGAGTGCAACTATAATCGTATTCCTTGGTATTATGCTGCAAATCGTATTGAAAATAGCCACATCGATCCTCTATGCTATGCAGAAATCAGCTGTAGTCAATGCGCTGGCTTTGCTTACAAATGTTATTATTCTTGGTGCGCTTTGTTTCATTCCGTCTCGGGATATTGGCACAAATTTGGTTGCCATGGCTTGGGTCAATGTGATTGCTGCGAATGTTCCATATATTATTTGCACGTTTTTCATTTTTGGAACAAAGACTCTAAAAGGCACTGCACCATCTTTGAAAGCGTTTAGTAAGCAGTATATAAATGGAATCTTTAATGTCGGAATTTCTTTGCTGTGGCTTCAGGTCGTGTTTATGATTGTGTCCTCGGCAAATGAGTTTTTGATATCAAATTTAACGGAGCCTAAATATGTTGTAGAATATCAGGCGTACTATAAGATATTCAAAACGGCTGCTATGGTGGTATCGTTGGCATTGACACCAATCTGGTCAGCAGTTACAAAAGCGCAGATAGAGAAAAACTATTGTTGGATCAAAAGAGTCTATGTTCTGTTTTTGGGTGTTTCTGGCCTTTGCTTTCTAGGGGAAATGTGTCTTATTCCCATATTACAATGGGGAATGGATTTATGGCTTGGAAAAGGTGTTATTGCTGTTCAAGCTTGGTATGCGGTTGTGTTTGCATTGTCCAGCGTTATCTTTGTTTTGCATAGCGTAAATACATCTATCGGAAATGGACTTTCTTACTTTAGGGTACAGATGATTTGGATGACGTTCGCAGCGCTGGCGTTTATTCCGCTAGCTTTCTTGTTTGTTAAGGTGTTGGGAAGTTGGATTGGCGTTGTCTTGGCAGCCGTGGTAGCGATGATGCCGTATGAGGTAATTGCGCCAATCTACACGTTCCGATATTTAAACCGGTTGGAAAAAAGTAACGAAATGTGATTGTCGTACTCTATTGAGCGAAATGACTGTTGATACTTGCGGTAATATTATTCTTTTTATGTTCTGGACAAGAATTGAAAAAAAGAGAAAGAATGAAGGGAAGCATATAACATGAGTCATAAATATCGGGGGGGGGTACCGCAGTAGCTCCCGGAAAAATCTGATATACGGAATAGTAAGTGTAATATTAGTAGTACTGCTGGGTGTCCTTTTGTGGATGAGTAAGGTGGAAGACGATAAGCGGTCAGCAGAACTTCAAGCACTTAATAAAAAACTGTATCAAGAGGAACAAGAAAAGCAGACTGCTTTGAAACAGCAGGAAGCAGAAGATAGCTTCTATCAAAAGCTGGCAGATGGATTTGATGTAAATATTTTGATTGTAGGTGACTCCATAGGTGAGGGCACAGGGACAGAGACAACTGGCCAACAGTGGTTTAGGCAACTACAGACATATCTCCGAACAGTCAACAGAAGTAAAGTTTCAGTAACGAATGTTTCCATGGGCGGCAACGCTTCCTGCGCTGGATACGTCCGTACAATGGCTCTGAAGGACGATGTAAATTATGATCTGGCAATTATCTGTTATGGACAGAATGACAGAACGGATGGCTTTTCTACGAACTACGAATCCATTATCAGAGCCATTAGAAGCAAGTATCCGGATTGTTCAATTATCTCCATTTTGGAATCTTCCCAGCGTGAGTATACGGAGAAGATGATGGCCATTCAGAGCGTCTGTGAGCACTATTCTGTTCCAGTAGCGGATACGATTGCCGCCTTCAATAATTCTGGCAAAGCCTATGAAGACTTATCCAATGATGGTACCCACCCGAACGATGCCGGACAGGAAATCTACTTTGAAACTGTCAAGGCAGTTATAGATGATAACGTGGCTGCTTCTACCGGAAAGATGTCAGACGCGGATGTGATCAATGCCGATGTGCATAAGTTTGATAACTTCGTCTGGTACGATGCAAGTTCTGATTTTGAACGGGTGGATGACACTACCTTTACCATTAGCACAAGTGCATCGGGCATACTAGGTATCGACTATACTTACGAATCTGGAGACAACAAAGCAGATATCTATGTGGATGGTGAACTGTTTGAATCTCCAACAGTAACATTTGATTATGACTTCTCTCAGAGACATATTCTGGTAGTCAGTGATGACTGCACGGTGAAGAACGAAATCAAGGTTGTGTTCAATACGAAAGAACAGGCCGATGGCTTCAAAGGAATGTGCTTTAGCTGGGAGTAAATGGATAAGACAATAGGAAACAAGGCCGTGTGATTTCTCACACGGTAGCTGCTCGAAATTTGCACACCGCTACGAGGTGAGCAGCAGGCAACACAGCAGAGACTGTGGCGAAGATGCGAAACACCCGGCACTCTCAAAATTACTATACTTAGGAGAATGATGAAATATGTATATTTATAGTAAGTGGTCGGAAAAAGACATGCTTGTACTAAGTGCAACTAATAATGTAGCAGACTTATATGAATTGTTGGGGATATACATCTCTTATAAAAATAGTGATTTGAGGAGCGCATTTAAGGATTACTATAATGAAAATGTCAAGAGGAAGGTATATCACTTTAGAAATATTGGTGAAAGGGAGATAAAGAAGAATCTCGAATCAACAGGACTTCGTGTATCACGTGCGGAATTGCGGTTGTTGTCGAAAACCTATAAAAACATTCCAGTTATTGCCAGTAGTCGAATGGGAACTATCTTTGAAGAAATTGTGAGTCAGGTGTATGGAACACAAGAACTGAAAGCTATTTTCCTGTTAACACAAAAAGAAACTACACCACAAGATTTTCTCTATTTTCAACATTACTTAGTATCGCGTTATGTTCGTGTGAAAGGATACGCTGCTTCCTATGCAAAAAGAAGGGTTTTCGAGGAGATCTTAGAAAAATGGGAGAATAATCAGATATTCTCGGCATTGCAAGAAAAGGAATGCTAATAGGGTAAGTACATATGAGAGGAACAAAATGGTATAAACTCAATAAAAGTAACGAATCGTTACAAATATTCTTGAATGAGAGCTTTTCTAAACTTGAAGTCACCGTTGGAGACAAAATAGCAGATGGTGTAACGAGAGTTGGAGAAGTTATTTTTAGTGCCGGTATTGCGTTCGCAATTGAACAAAAATATGATCCACTAGACAATGTTTGGAAATGTCTTCCTTTTTTTCTTGATGAAAAGCTTGGATATATAAGATTGACTATTTCAAGCACGGTTATATTTTTGGCGGTAATGCTGATTTCTCATATGCTGATTTGGGCGTTAAAAAAGGCCAAGCGAACATTTAGGGACAATAAGGCAACACCAAAAGATGCGCATGCATTAGAACAGTATTTTTATAAGCAGGTGCTAAATGATATTATTACTGGCATTAGCCTAGAAAAGAAAGCCGATGGATTGATGAAGGGGCATAAATTTAGTACAACTAAAGTACAGGATTCGAGTCTATATTTAATATATATGGTAGAATCTGTTTTTTACTTTGGCGAGGCAGTTAAATGCATTGACGAACTGGAATTATTTGAAATAGATAATATAAGAAGGAAACCATATACAGATTTTTTGAATTCAATTGATGCTGATTCCGTATGTGATATATTTCAGGCTTGTATCGATACACTGGATAGAATTATCGGTAGTTTTAGAATTAACGGGAAAAATACTAAAGAGGCTCAAAATGCGAAAAAAATGTTCAATACATATAAAACATTCATTAAAAAGCAGTTACGCCAAATCAATGACTTGGATTCTCCACCACCAAGTCAATCAGAAAGCCTAAATGAAAAGGAACCTGTAACAATTAGTTGACACTTTTTGGTGATGAAAGCGGTTGCGTGTCAACTTTCTGCCAATACAAGCGTATGGCTTTAATGGGATGCGCTTAATAATAAGAATGTAACTATGTTGCAGGCGCTTGAAAGAAGGCGCACTGGTTCTCAAGGCTGCGGCTGGCAACACTCATCGATGGGTGATTAAGATACATACAAATGAAGTATATGAAGAAGTGAGGATGAGGAGGTCAACAGCTTATGGATCAAGAACTATTTAACCCACAGTCTTCTTCCGTAAGTTCCTCCCGAATCATTTACACCCCGTCAACCTTTGCCAGAACATCCTTACTCCATTTGCAGGAGGTTGGCTCTTTGCAGGCTGTTCATCCACACATATCTCAAAGAGAGGATTTGGTATCGTTCCTTTGCTTCATCGTTCTGTCTGGCGAGGGAGAACTTTCCTACGAGGGGCAGACATATAAACTGAGTGAGGGCGACTGCGTATTCATCGACTGCCGAAAAGCGTACAGCCATTCTACTTCCGATAATCTCTGGTCGCTTCAGTGGTGTCACTTCTACGCACCATCTCTTCCAGCTGTATATGAGAAGTACAAAGAGCGCGGCGGTCGGCCTGTGTTCCACCCGGCGGATATAAAACCATTCACTACACTTCTGACGGATATCTACGATTTGGCATCATCTTCCGATTACATACGGGATATGCGAATCAATGAGAAGCTGGGGACGTTGCTCACCCTCCTGATGGAACAGTCTTGGCATCCAGAGAGCATGACAGTGAGCCGGAAACGTTTGGAACTGGCAGCCGTGAAGGAGTATTTGGATGAAGATTATACAGAAAAAATCACACTGGATGATCTGGCAGAACGCTTCTTCATCAACAAGTTTTACCTATCAAAAATATTCAAAGAGACCTATGGAACTACAATCAACAACTACCTCATATCAAAAAGAATCACCAGAGCCAAGCAGCTGCTTCGATTTACAGATATGACGGTGGATGAAATCGGTGTAGCGGTAGGAATGACGGATGCGAACTATTTCAGCAGGATGTTCCGTAAGGTGGAAGGTAGCAGTCCAAGGGAGTACAGAAAACAATGGTAAAGCCGATAATAATTGAAACACAGCGTTTTGAAGATTTTCGTGGGTGGCTGTCTGTGTCAGCAGAGGGATTCCATGTGCTTCAAATCAACCAAGGGTTCAGCAAAAAAGCTGGAACGCTGCGTGGACTACACTTCCAAGAGGGTGAACACGCGCAGGCAAAGCTGGTATCCTGTCTGCATGGTTCGATCTTCAATGTTGCCGTGGATATCAGACCGGGAGATACTTTTGGATATGCTTACGGCGAGATACTCTCTTTTGAAAATCAGAAACAGATGTTGATTCCTCGTGGCTTTGCCCATGGCTACCTGACACTTGAAGATAATACTCTGATGCAGTGGTGTGTGGATAATGACTTCTGTGCTGCTGCGGCAAGAGCTGTGAGGTACGATTCGGAGTTCAACTGGCAAACAAATCCGTGGCCAGTAATGGAATATATCCTCTCCGAGAAAGATAAAAGCGCCAAGTCCTTGCAAGAACTGGCGCAGTGTGGTTTAATTAAACCATAAAATCAATCTTCATCCTCAACCCCGTCCCAGCCTATGTATCGTACTACTACATCATCAAACCCACTCCAGTTCAGCCTTTGGCTGCAGCGGTCACAAAAGAGCTGGTACTCACGTTCCATAGTGATTCCACACCGTGGGCATTGTGGAAATTCAGCACCCCGCCTATACGAGCATACAGCTTTCACTTGCATCGGCCATCGGTAGGTAGGGGAGAGCACAAGCTCATACAGTACCCGTGTGGGACGCACATCCCAATTCCGGTTATCATCGAACCAATCTAATTCATTCTTCATGTGATTTACACCTCCATGTAATATCATAGAGGAAGTCACATAATGATGTGAATGAACTCACGACTTCTTGCTTTTTTGATAAGTTGGAGAAAAATATGCAAACGACAAAACTGTATGTTGAATACATCGTAATTGGTATGGAGTCGTTAGTTTGGATAGTATTATTGGTTTTGCTGGTTTTAGGAAAATCGTCACTTGTGTTTTTTGATTACTGTATTCAAAATTTATTGACGTCCATATTTATGATTGGAGCTTGTTATGTTCTGGGATTGTTGACAGATCGTGTTGCCGATAAATTGACAGATAAAAAGAAAAAGCGGATAAAAAATCGTTATCCAATTAAAGCGAGTACAAGCATCTTGGTGTGGGAAAAAGTTAAGCAGGACACATTTGCAGCATTTACATTGTCCCGCATTAGAATTCTAAGATCGACTATGGTGAATTCTGCAATAATTGGTGTTGTTGGAATGCTAGTATCGTTTTGTGTATACTACAATGGTATACTAGGAATATTGTCGTTAGTCTTTTTTGAAATAATGGCTTTGATTGCGTGGCAAGCACATACAAGTCTTCTGATTAACTATTATAAAAAAACACAGAATCTTGAACGAGACATGGCAAATGAAGAAGAAAAAATATAGAGGTACTGTAGTGACAGTTGAGGAATAGGCATTAAAAACTTGAATTGTGGGAGCGTGGGCTCCCATTGCTACTCGAAACTTTGCACACCTCTCCGTGGTGAGCAGCAGGCAACACAGTAAAAGGTACTGTGGCTAAGCATGCGAAGACAGTGGCGTGTATATGTGAGGATAACATTATGAGCTACACAGGTTTCACAAGGATTAATGGAACGACTATTCCGTATGCGATTAATGATGGCCGGATGAAACTATTTACAGGAATTTTTCCGGCAGATATTCCTGACAATACAAATGAAATTCTAGGTGAATATGAAGATGGGGTACTTGGAAAATGCAATCTATACGTTCTTTCCGTGCCAATTAATAATACAGAATGTGTTTTTGAAAAAGATGGCACGCCACAACGAATTTTAAATTCCAATAAAACTGTGGATGTTCAATTTAAAATTGAAAACTACTCATCCGAAACAGAGTATTATGAATTGGTTTTTAATTCTCCAGAACTAAATCACTTCTTTGCTTCTAGTAGAATTTGCCAGATTAGTGAAGATGAAATTATTATTTCTCGGAATCCTTTAGAGGTGAAGAAGAGTAGAATCTATTATAGAAATACCGAAATTGAAATATTGATTCGAAGTGCTGCATACGCACATGTAGAAACAATGGGAACGGCATCTTCCGAAACAAAAACGGAGCTTGTGGTTACCTTTCCTAAAACGAGAGACAAGGCATATATTTTAGGTTTATATAGAGGAATCAAAGCATTTTTTGCGTTTATTTATAATCGTCAAAATGTTGCTATACACCATGCGATACTAAGAGGCGTCTATTTGCAGAATAGAGGTGGAAAGTTACCACCAAAGCATTGTTATGCTAAATCGGATTTGATTCCTTTTAAAAAATTCATTCAGGAAGATGAAGATGGTAGGGTGACTTCTAAAACACCACTATATGGAAATTACGCATCCCATTTCTCAGAATTACTTCAGATGTTTTTCCCTGTTGGAACTGATGAAAATGATACGATAGGCGCAATCGGAATACATCCCTCAGCAAAATATCGCTATTTATTGGATTTACGGCAAAGTTTGCATATTACTTCATCGTTTGAATATTATGTCAGAAGATTCCTGCCTGAAATGGCGTCTGAGAGTGAACTCAAGTTCTGTGATGAAATAAGGGCACTGTTGGATGATTACATCAGTAGCCACAGTGGAAAGCTAAAAAAGAAAGCCAAAGACATGAAAAAAGGCATTCAGCCGAAGCTATCTTTATCAGACAAAATAAATAAGGTCTGGAAAGGATATGAGGGATGGAGTCCTGTAGAGCCAATCTTAAATGACGATTTTGGAAGAGACTTAGATGAATTAGCTGATGCTGCTAATGAGTGGCGAAATGAGCTGGCTCATGAAAAAAGAGAGTATGAACCAAATATCAAAACTGTAAAAGCAATTCGGCTGGTGGAGCACTTGAATTACTCTATTATTCTCAGAACTGCTGGTTATAGTGATGAAGAAATCAAGGTGATTCTTAATAACTGTTTAATTAAATAACGAAATACTATCTGATTTGAATTATGTAGGCCTATACTTAAACCACTATAAAAGGAAAGAGGTTATCACCTATGCCCAGAACGAAAGGCAGCAAAAACCGTCCCAAAACTAATATTACCATCGACTATGTAACCCAGATTGCGGAGAAGCAGGAGACTGTTACATCTCTGAATACTGAGATCGCATCCATCACTGCCAACATTGACACTTTGAAGGCTGACTTGAAAGAGAAGAAGTCTACTTTGAAGAAGGCCGAAAAAGAAGTGGTATCCCTGAAAGCGAAGAAGGCAAAGGCTGATGCTAAGGTCGCTGAAGAAGCTAAGAAAAACGAAGCAGAGGCTGTGCTGAAGAAGCTGCTGGCAAGCGGGATGAGTGCGGACGAGATCCTTGAAAAACTGAAATAAGGAAATAAAAGCCGTGTGAACAAACCAAACTCCAGGAGTTCACACGGTATATTTTGAGGGTCACTATATAGCTTATAACGGAATTAAAAGGAACGGAGTGAAGGGAAAATGAACTTATCTAAAATACACCACATCGCAATCATCGTATCTAACTACGAAGCAGCTAAGGGTTTCTATGTGAACAAGCTGGGATTCACTGTCATCCGAGAGAACTATCGCCCGGAGCGTAAGGACTGGAAATTGGATCTGCGTGTCAATGAACACACGGAACTGGAGATTTTCGCTGAGGAAAACCCGCCGAAGCGTGTGAGCCGACCAGAAGCCTGTGGTTTACGCCATCTTGCGTTCTGCGTAGATAGCGTGGAGCAGACAGTGAAAGAGCTGGGGGAATTAGGTATAGAATGTGAGCCGATTCGAGTTGACGATTATACAGGTAAGAAGATGACTTTCTTCCATGACCCGGATGGACTGCCGCTGGAGCTGCATGAGTAATGATGGTGGATATAATGATATTCCGTAAGGCAGAAAAAGAAGATTTTTACAAAATAAGATCCCTGTACTGGAACTTGATTGACCAGGAGCGGGACGACCCATCATTCCCGCATTGGAAGAAAGGAATCCATCCATCTGACGAAATGATACAGAACAGCATTG
>OQWI01000356.1_pt1 | contig 20932 bp, 20 predicted proteins | sample 1691551 | NCBI WGS metagenome assembly OQWI01 (sample SAMN03418259, study PRJEB22391) | human gut metagenome | biome: human-gut; feature: organic feature; material: feces | host: Homo sapiens | place: Tanzania | collected 2013-01
GGGTGTAGATGGTGTCGGTATAGGCAGGAGTCCATGTGTCGAAGTTGCGGTAGGGTCGCGTGGTGTCGCGGTCGTCGATGTTGCTGATGAGTGGCATAGACAGCGTGCCTACAGACAGCTGGGCGCAGCGTTGCTGCTCTATCATCGCCATGCAGCGGTGCTGGTCTTCGGGGGCGGGCAGACTCAGCCACCATGCCGCTGCCGCTGCAAGTGCTGCCGCCGTCACGATGCCACCTATATATCTTATGGTTTTCTTCATCTCTATGTGCTATGCCCCATCTATGGCGGCGACAGCACAGCCACAGCCCTTCACCTGCGCCGCGAGCTGGCGCTCTACGAAGATATGCTCCACTACTATCGGGGCGACGAAGAGGGCAGCTATACCCTGAAGAGAAACATCGACGAGCAGCGCCGCGAGACAGCCAATCTGAAATACTATCTGCGGGTACACGGCGTGCAGGACGAAGGCTATCACGACATTACACGCTATTACCGCCGCCAGGAACGACAACTGCAAAGGCTGCTGTCGCTGCAGCGCGACACCAAGCGCCAGACGGCCATCATCACTCAGCGCATATCCATCCTCCACAAAGCACTCGCCAACCTCTCGGGCGCCAAGTTTACCACCCAGGCCCGATACGAAGCCATTGTGCAAGAGGGAAAACAACGGCAGCGCTACCCGCTGCACGCTGTGGCAGAGCGCAGCAGGCAAGGCTATCTGCTGCTGCAACGTACAGACAGCATTACCCCCGACAGCGCAAGGGCCGTGAGCATGGTGGCATGGCCGAGGATGCTGGACGAAGAGGCGCTGGTCACCACCTATCGCGACCTTTACGCCCGCCACGTCATACGCGACAACAAGCTCAACATCAGCCGCAGACTGGGTATCGCCCCCATCGGTCCCCTACCCGCCGGCTATACCGGCTACTGGCTCAGCCGCCAGGCCAATGGCTCGGTCACTGCCGGATATAGGGTCAAAGGTCGCCGCCAGGGCGAGGGCCTCATCTTCTGCCCCGATAGTGTGGAGCTATGGGGACGCTTCAATGCCGACACCCTCTGCTACGGCATCAGCCGCCACCGCACCGACTGGTACAGAGGCGACATGGACCGCCGTGGGCGCCCCCACGGTCACGGCACTCTCTGCTATGACGGCTGTCGCATATACTGCGGCAGCTGGAAGGCCGGACGCAGGTTGCGTATGGAGATGCCCTCAGTGGCTTTGATGTACATGAAGGAGATGGGGTAGTCCACATGCCCGTTGATGCGCTTGCGGCTCGACGTGCCGAGATGGCTGATGCGCAGCCGCTGCCAGTCGATGCCGAATTTCTTCTTGCCTTTCTCGTGTTGAAATCGCGAGATGTCTATGCCATAGATGCGGTCGGAGGTATAGGTGAGGCGCTCGCCGCGATAGTTTCCGGCTTCCCATTCACCTGCTTGCAGTGCTGTGTTGAGCCCCGTCTGATAGCCGAAACCTTCTCTGCGCCGACTATCGCCAGGCACGAAGCCACAATATACACGTGGGCAGTTACCACTTCTTCTCGACCACCACTCCGGGAGCAGCACAGGCACGTCACTTCCTGCGCCACGCCCGTCTGTCAAAAGGCGACCTGCCTCCGGTGCTCGACATAGAACCCTCGACGGCACAAATCAAACGCATGGGTGGCCCCGAAGCTCTCTGGCGCGAGGTGAGAGCATGGCTCAGGGTGGTAAGACAGCGCTCGGGCGTGGCACCGGTGCTCTACATCAGCCAGATGTTTGTCAACACCTATCTGCCCTACGCCCCCGACGTGCGCAGCAACCATCCGGTGTGGATAGCACGCTATGGCGAATACAAGCCCGATGTGCGCCTGGCCTACTGGCAGCTGTGTGCCGACGGCCGCGTCAATGGCATCAGGGGCGAGGTAGACATCAATGTGTTCAACGGCTATAAAGACGAGTTCAGACTCTTTCTGGAGCAAAACTGCATACGCTGAAAAAAAATCGGCATCGGTGCAACTTTTCCTGCCGATGGTTCGTCCAATAGTCAGAAACCAATAAAACAATGACAAATATGAAAAGAATAATCATTATGGCACTGGTGGCGCTGATGACTTGCACCGCCATGCAGGCAGCAGGAAAGCACGTTGACGCAACTGAAGGCAACACAGTATCGCAGCGCAGAGTACCTAACTTCACAAGAATAGAATCTGTAGGAAGTATAGACATCGTATACACCCAGGGCAACAGACCGAGCGTCAAGGTCGTGGGAAAAGCCAAAGAGGTAGACTGCGTCACGACCTACGTGAGGGGCAACATACTCAGAGTAGGCTACAACAGCGGATCGCGTATGTTCAACTTCAGCTCAGGAGATGATGTCAAGGTATATGTGACCTCGCCCGACCTGGTAGGCGTAACGCTTAGGGGCAGCGGCGACTTCGAGTCCAAGGGCAAGATAGACAGCGACAACCTGACGGTAGAAATCGTAGGCTCGGGCGATGCCGACATGAAATACGTAATATGCGACAACTTTACCGTCAATCTGCGCGGTTCGGGCGATGTGGAAGTCGACTATCTGCGCTGTGCCACATCGAACATCTGGCTGCGCGGCTCGGGCGACATCGAAATCAAGCAGGACAGAGTCAAGGATACCAACATCCGGCTCTATGGTTCGGGCAGCATCGATGTCAAGGCGCAACGCTGCGGAGGAATCAACGCCTATACATACGGTTCGGGCGACATCACGCTGAAAGGTTCGGCACGCCAACTCAACAAGAGAGTCTATGGTTCGGGCAGCATCAATACCTCACAACTGATGGAAACGCGATAAGAATGTATCATCATAACCCAAAAGACCATCTTCCCCACTGCGGAGAAGATGGTCTTTTGGTTTGTAGCGGGTCAGCGCCTTATCCACGACATGTAGCGGTCGGTCCAGCGGCGCCCTCGGGCTGTATGGACAAGCACCCACTCGGTAAGAGCCACGCCCACAAGCGCCGTGACGATGCCCAGCAAGACATCGATGATGTAATGGTGGCAGGTGTAGACGGCTGTCAGCCAGATGCCGATGCAGATAAAGGCGAAGAGCGCCGTCAGCCAACGACGGCTACGCCCCAAGACGGCATAGACGGTGGCTACCAGCATGTAGGCGGCATGCAGCGAAGGCACCGCGGCAAAGACATTGGCATTCTGGCCATACAGGGCATGGAAGACGGGCAGCCCGGTGAGGGCATCAAAGCGCGCGAGACCCGCCATATTGCCCGGCGTATGCAGAACGGGGGTAAATCCATAGTCAAGAGCATACCATGGCGGGGCGGCGGGATGGATGTAATAGCCGCAAAAGCCTATCAGATTGACCACAAGGAAGGCAATGGAGAAACGGAGATAGACCGAATATCTGCCACGGAAATAGAGACAAAGCGCAAAGGCCAAGGGCACAGGCACCCAGCACAGATAGAAAAGCCCAGCCATGACATCGGCCACAGCATGATGGTGCTGGGCAAACCAGGCGCCGGGGATAACCGTCTCGCCGGAGGCTTGGGCTATGCCAAACCATCTGAGCTCGGTATCATAGAGCTGGCGCACGTCGATGTCGTTGACCATATAGTTGGGATAGAGGCGCATGGCATCGTAGGAGCAGGCGAAGATGACCCAAGGCATCAGCGCCAGCGCCACACGGCGGGTGGGTCTGAGGGCAACGAGCGCCACATAGACCACCAGGATATAGATGCTGAACATAGGGGGTTACTGCTTCTTGCCGGCGTTCAACACTTTATGGCAATGGGCTATGCGCCAGCAGGCAGTAAGATTGGCAAGGACGGCGATGACCAGCATACCGCCAGCCAGCCACCACAGATTGCCGGTCGCTCCACTCGCGATAGCCGCCAAGGCGGTGATGACCACACGCTCGGGACGCTGGAGGAGTCCTACCTTGCACTCGATGCCCAATCCTTCGGCTCGGGCTCGCACATAACTGACCATCACCGAACCCAGGATGGCAGCATAGGTGGCGATGCCCATCCAGAACCAGTCGCAGTAAAGGAATACGACCGAGACGCCGAAGAGAGAAACCATCTCGCTATAACGGTCGAGGGTAGAGTCCCACAGGGCGCCGAAGACTGAAGACTTGCCGCTGACGCGCGCCAACCGCCCGTCCATCATATCAAAAAGTCCGGCAAAGAGTATGGTGGCACCACCCCATCCTACCATCTCCATGGCCTGGGCCATATCGCCGCTGCGGACCATGAGGGCTGCAATGACAAAGAGCAAGGTGGCAGCAAGATTGCCTACAAATCCTATGGTGGTCACCATATTGGGGGTAATGCCCACCTTGACCATAGCCTGGATAATGGGATTGATGATGACATAGATTACGCGTTGAAGAAAATCTCTGTAATTCATATTTCTATTGATTATTATCCATATTGTCATGACGACACGCGAAGACATAGCAACGCTGCATCTGATAGTTCCACAAGACTGCCACCAAGCAGGCCACAACTACCTTGGACACGATGAAATTGCAACCGGCGAACTCGGTGACGAGATAGGTGAGCCCCGTATTGAGCCCTATGCTGCCCGCCCATACCACTATATAGCGCAAAGCAAGCCTCATCTTGCCCAGACGCTGTGCGGAGAAGACCCATCGGTAGTTGACCATGCAGTTGACCACACCTCCCGTGACGGCTCCGATAAAGGTGGCGCAGACATACCATAGCCCCAGAAGTTCAGCAAGTATCAGCGTGCCGGCGAAGTCGGCTGCCGAAGCCACAACCGCCGAAGCCTCTGCCTTGCAGAAAGTCACGAGCTGTGTCTTCATATCATCCATATCACCAGTAACAGGACGAGAAGAGAATAGATGCCAGCCAGAATATCGTCGGCCATAACCCAGAAAGCGCCACGGCGACGGTCAAGGGCGCGGATGCCCAATGGTTTGACGATATCAAAAAACCGGAAAAGGACAAACGCCAGCGCCGCATAGAGCCAGTGGCCTGCGGGGCACACGATGAGCGGAATCCAGACTCCAACCATCTCGTCGACGACCACACGGGAGGGGTCGTCGCCCCAGAACGGCTGCAACCTGTGGGTAGCCCATGTGCCCAAGCCGGTGAAGACCACAACGGCTGCAAGCGTGACCAACGCCAGAGAGACAGCGTCGAGCCAGAACGATGCCCCTATCCACAGCAAGGTGGCAAAGAGGGCTCCCATGGTGCCAGGGCCCCACGGCCAGAAGCCACAGCCAAAGCCCGTGGCTATCAAGGTAGGAACAAAGGGTATATGTCTTATCATGAGTGCAAAAGTACTGATTATAAAAATAATGTAAAAGCTATTTAACGAAAAAAACATAAAAAGCCAAAAAAGTTTTCTCGCATCCCAACAATATGATTACCTTTGTATTTCGAACAACGTAAAAAGAAATGGATGACAACAACATACTCTTAATTCGCAGGACTACCCTCGTGCTATTGCTGGTGATGCTAAAACTCACCATGATGGCACAGGTGATGCTCACGGGGCGGATAGTGGACGCCGACGATGGCGGCCCGATACCCTACGCCAGTGCCTCATACAAGGGACAGCACAAGGCGGTGTCGAGCGATGCCGATGGCAAGTTCAGCATCGAACGCCACGAGGGCTGGACACTGACATTCAGTTCGGTAGGCTACACTCCTGTCTCCATCACCGTCAACGCCGCCACCAAGGAGTTGACCATCAAGCTGAAATCGGAGTCGCGCAAGATAGACGAGATAGTGGTCAAGGCACGCAGAGGCAAATACCGCCGCAAGGACAACCCTGCCGTAGAGCTCATGCGTCGTGTCATCGCAGCCAAGAAGCGCACCCATCTCGATAACCACCCCTACTACCAGTTCAACAAATACCAGAAGATAACCTTCGGTCTCAACGACATCAGCGACAGCGACCTGGAGCAGGGGCTCTTCAAACGCTCGCCGTGGCTGGTGGACTTTGTGGAGACCAGTCCCTATAACCACAAGCGCATCCTGCCCATCTCGGTTGACGAGACGGTGACGCAGCATGTGTATCGCAAAGACCCCAAGTCGGCAAAGACCATCATCAAGGGCCAACGTAGTGATGGCATCAACAACGTATTGCAGACGGGCGAGATACTTAATACTATGCTCAAAGATGTGTTTACCGACATAGACCTCTATGACAACCACATCCGTCTGCTGCAACACCCGTTCACCTCGCCTATCGGTGAGACAGCCATCTCTTTCTACCGCTATTATATAGAGGACACGGTGTATGTGGACCGCGACCTGTGCTATCACCTGCAATTCATCCCCAACAACCAGCAGGACTTCGGCTTCAGGGGCGACCTGTATATCCTCGCCGACTCGACGCTGCATGTCAAGAAGTGTAACATGACTATCCCCAAGAAGAGTGACGTCAACTTCATCGACGACATCAAGATAATACAGGAATATACCCGTCTGCCCAATGGAGACTGGGCGCTGACGACCGATGACATGGTAGCAGAGCTGAGCGTCATAGCCAAGGCAGCCAAGGTGGTATGCATACGCACGACGAGGCTGAGCGACTATGCTTTCGACGAACTGCCCAACAAGATATTCAAGGGCCGTGCCAACACGCGGCATGAAGCCGACGCCATGATTAGGGACGACGCTTTCTGGAACCAGTACCGTGCTGTGGAACTGACCAAATGTGAGTCATCGATGGATGCATTTATCCACCGTATGGAGCAATCGCGCAACTATAAGTGGGTATTGTTTACCATGAAAGCCTTCATGGAGAACTACATCGAGACCGGCAGCAAGAAGAACAGCAAGTTTGATTTCGGTCCCGTCAATACTATTGTGTCGAGCAACTTCGTCGACGGTCTTCGTTTCCGTGTCAGCGGGCGTACTACAGCCAAACTCAATCCGCACCTGTTCTGGAAAGGATACTACGCCTATGGTTCGCGCTCGAACAGGCATTACTATTCTTCGGAACTTACCTACTCGCTCAACAGCAAGAAGAATGTTCCGTTTGAATTTCCCCAGCGTAACATCATCTTTGAAACTACGCGCGACGTGATGTCTCCCGCCGACAAATACCTCCTGCACAACAAGGACAACATGTTCATGGCGTTTCGTATACAGAAGGTGGAGCAGATGTACTTCTACAATCGTCAGCGTCTGGCTTTCGACTACGAGACCGACTGGGGTCTGAAGATGAGCGCGCAGATAAAGGCGGAGAGCAACAGCCCTACGGGCAATCTTAGCTTTATCAATAATGTCGACGGTAGCAATATATCGCAAATCCGCACCACTGAGGTGAAAGCCGGACTGAAATACTGCCCCGGCCAGACATACATCAACACCAAGCAACAGCGTCTGCCGGTCAACTTCGACGCTCCCGAATTCGGCATCAGTCATACCGCTGGTTTCAAACACATGCTGGGTGGCCAATACAAACTCAACCTTACCGAAGCCAGTATCTACAAACGGCTCTGGATGGGCAGCTGGGGATATATAGACAACCGCCTCAACGTGGGGGCACAATGGAGCAAGGTGCCATTCCCACTGCTGATTATGCCACCAGTCAATGTATCGTACTTTGAGAATGAGAACACGTTCTCGATGATGCGCAATATGGAGTTTCTCAATGACCGCTACGCCTACTGGTCTATCAGCTGGGATCTCAACGGTAAGGTGCTCAACCGTATTCCGCTCATCCGCCATCTCAAGTGGCGCGAGTACATCAGCTTCAAGGGCATGTTTGGCAAGCTCACTGACAAAAACAACCCTATGGTTAACTCGGCCGATCCTCTGCTGTTCAGATTTCCTGCTGAAAGCCACGTCATGGACAGCCACACACCCTATATGGAAGTGGTGGCTGGCGTACACAATATCTTCAAGTTCTTCGGTGTCGACTACGTTAGAAGAATCAATTACAACAACAATCCCGACGTCAAGAAGAATGGTATAAGATTCAGTTTCTCCATGTCGTTCTAAACACAAAGACCATCATGCAGATATTGATAGCAGACAGACAAGGCATCACAAGGGCAGGACTCATGTTTCTCTGTCATGAAGCGGGATATGAATACCGCTATACCGATGACAAAACCGAACTGATAGAGGCTCTGCGTGCCGACGGTGACGCCATCGTGATACTCGACTACACCCTGTTTGACATCGGCGACGCTGCCGAACTGCATATTCTCAACCAGCGCTTCCCGCAGGCGTCGTGGGTACTGTTCAGCGAAGACCTGAGCGTGGACTTTGTCCGCATGACTGCCGCCGGAAACAACCGCTTCAGCGTGCTGCTCAAAGAGTCGCCCCTGAAAGAAATCCGAGAAGGACTGGCAGAGGTGGCAAAAGGCAGGAGGTATATATGCAGGAGAATGACAGAGATGCTGCTCACACCGACGCAGACCACAGAGGAGGAAAACAGGCTCACGCCCACAGAGACAGAGATACTGCGCGACATCGCATTGGGGCTCACCACACGCGAAATAGCCGAGAAGCGCTACTCCAGCTTCCACACCGTCAACACCCACCGCAAGAACATATTCCGCAAGATAGGCGTCAACAATGTCCACGAAGCCACGCGCTATGCGCTGAGAGCCGGACTGGTGGACAGCGCTGAATACTATATATAAAACACAAAAGGACAAGCTCTCGAGGCTTGTCCTTTTGCTTTTGTCATTTGCCGACAGTGATGCGGACATGCTCGAAACCCATAGCATGAAGCAGTTTGTCCATCTGGGCTTCGGCTTGTTGGCTGGCTTTGTTCAGGTTATCCCTGTTGACAACGCGCTGACGCATGATACGACTGGCTTTGAGGTAGAGGCGCTTGCGGTCGGCAGCTGTCCAGGTGCCAGTCTCATAGAAGGTCTGGGTGCGGGCCTCGTCGATAAACTCATTGCCCAACAGGCGGACGGGAGGCAGGTCGGCACAGACTGTATCGCCCTCAAGCCTAATCCATCCCTTACGGGCCTGACGCAAATCGATACCCATACGGAGGGTACCATAATAGATGCGTATCAGTTCGGAATCGCCAAAGAATCCATGTGAGACCGTATCGACAATCTCTTCATCGCTGACGGCGAGGAACTCCCATTCGCCGATGCTCTCAATAGACTTTATCTGCGTAGGCGTGAGCGTCACCCGCTCCACGCGCTCTGTGGTGACCACATTGCTTTCGCCTGGACCATAGACCATCCAAAGCAACATCAGCGCGATGGCCCCCACCACAAAGAAGGCTATCCACGCATTGACGGGAATGGCGCCGAGGATGCGACGCGCCAATGATTTCTTCTTATTGTCTTGCTTTGCCATGTTCGGAGGTTTGACGGGTAAGACGTTTGATAAGGTCGGCAGGACCGAAGTCTTGTCTGAACGTAATGGTGATATGGTCGCGCTGGAAGCCCATCTGCTCTATCATCGGTATGAGCAGGGCGGCAGCATTGGCGCGGGCAGACTCGATGATGCCCATTTGGGGTATGCTGCTGATAATAGACTGGCGGCCGCGACGCTCAATGGCGCTGAGTTCGGCGTCGGTGTAATGGGTGCGCAAGAGGGGCACGCGCTCCTTGGCATTGTCGTGGTCTATGCGGGTCGAGGTCATCACCACCTGAGGGTCGGGCAAGACTATCTCAATCCTATCTCCACTGCGGGTGATATTGGAGACCGAGAAGTCGGCAAAGTCTATATAGCCCTTGATGGTGGCATCGATGGGAATAGCCACAGAGCGCTTGCCAGTAGGCAGAGTCACGCTGAAGGGACGGCCAAGCAACTTGCCACTCACCGCCTGTTCGTCGTCTTGGGTTATTATCTTGCGCACCTTATACTCAGTGGTATATAGGCGCGAACACTGCTGTATCTGCATCACCATCATGGGGATAGAGTCGATGGGCTCAGCAGCTTCGGCCACCGGCTGTGTAGCTCTGTTATCGCAGCCCACAAGGGCAGTCGCGACACACAGGGCGAGAATATATCTTATGACTGTCATCATCTTAACTATCTATATCGATGCAAAGGTAGTGCATTCACGGGGGACGACCAAGAAAACCGACAAAAAAATGGAGAGCGTGCTCCCACCGTCAGTGGGCAACACGCTCTCCGTATCTATTATTATAGCGTATGTGGCTACTCCATAAACTTCTTGGCAGCACGCAACTGATGACGCAGATTGCTCAACAGCTGCTGACTCTCTTGCAGCAGATTGAGATAGAGCATACCTACCTGCAGCTGGCCGTTGTCCTCGATACCCTGCAGACGGTCTATCTGGCGATGACGATACTGCGAGAGTTCGTCCTTGAGCTGGTCGGCAGCGGCAAGGGTATCACGATAGCGGTCGAAACGGCCGGTGGAAATCTGGGTCTCGGTGTCGCGCATCAGTTCGACGATTCTAATCTTAATCATCTGATACTCGGTGCAGACATACATAGGAACAGGGGTGAAGTTGTTATCCACGTGCTCCTTGATTGGCTCGAGCATACGCTGCATGCAATAGATGAGCTGCTGGCTGGCATTGACACCGACGTGGAACCAGGTGTTGCGCTCCATAGCCATCTCGATGGGCACACGCTGCAGCGCCACGAGCTGCTGCTTGCGCACGTTGCGCAGTTCCTGCTTGGCGCGACGCAGATGGCGCATCACCTTGCGCAGGGGCGAAGGACGGTTGCTCTCAAATCCATCAATGAGCATCTCATAGTCATCGAGCAGTCTGGCGGTAATGGCGCTCTGGGTGTGACGCACATACTTCTTGAGCAAATCCCAAACTATCTCGGGCTCCTGGGCACGCATCATCAGACGGAAGAGGTCTTTGCCGTCTGCGTCGCACTCGCCACGTTTCTTGCTTTTGCCAGAGAAGAAGAGGATATAGACCACCAGGGCGATGAAGCCTATCTGCACAGCCAAGCCTCCATAGTACATTGCGGCGCAAACCACGGCGGCTGCGATGAAGGCGGCACCGGCTGTGATAAACCATCCACCGATGACCGACAGCACGCCGGTGATGCGGAACACGGCACTCTCACGACTCCAGGCCCGGTCGGCAAGCGATGAACCCATAGCCACCATGAAGGTGACATAGGTGGTACTGAGCGGGAGGGCGTAGTTGGTACCGATGGTGATAAGCATTGACGCCAGCACCAGATTGACGGCTGCACGCACCACATCAAAGGCAGCTGCATCGTTGGACTTGACCGATGCGGGGGCAAAACGGCGGTTTATCCACTGGTTGATTTTATTGACAACCGGGATGTGCTGGACCACAGCACCCACGCTGTCGCTAACACTCTGCACGGTGCGCACGATGGCGCGGGCGGCACGTGACGAGCCGAACATCTCGTCGCCCTCGTCCTGACGGGCCAGGTCTACCGAGGTCTGTATCACGCGCTTGGCCTTCTTCGAGGTAGCCATAGCCGTAATCATCACCAGACCAGCTATGAGCAGGAAGACCACGGGAGTCTTGGCAGGCTGCATGAGCGAGGTCATCATGTACTGGGTGGGGGCGACACCCGTAGAAAGACCATTGTTATAATAGTCGAGATAACTGTCGAGTCCTGCCAGAGGCACACCGATGAAGTTGACCAGGTCGTTGCCGGCAAATGCCATAGCCAGGGCAAAGGTACCCATGAGCACCACGATGCGGAAGACATTGACACGCAGCAGATGGAGTACGCCCATCAGCACCGTGGAGACTCCGCCGATGGTGAGCAGCAGCATGGGGATGTGCATGCCAATCCAGGTTCTCACGCTCTCAGAGATATAGGGCGAACCGCCCATTCCCTTGAGGAAGATGAAGTAAGCCAGAGCGGTGAAGGCGATGCCGCCAAAGAGCGCCACAGCCACCAGGCCACCACCGGTCTGACGGAAGGTGAACACCAGGCGAGCTATCCACTGCACAGCCACACCGAAGACGAAGGCTACAGCCACCGACACGAAGATGGCAAGGATGACGCTCAGCGCCTTGTCTGTATTGAGCAGATCATTGATTTGCAGACTGCCGTCGCCCATCATCTTGACAGCGGCGAGGATGGCAGCGGCTCCCAAGAGCTCGAATACCAGCGACACGGTGGTAGAGGTGGGCATGCCGAGCGAGTTGAACACGTCGAGCACTATCACATCGGTCACCATCACCGCCAGAAAGACCACCATCACCTCGCTCATGGCATAGTGGTTGGGCATCATGATGCCATGGCGTGCCACATCCATCATGCCCGACGACATCACGGCGCCTAATATGACACCGGCAGATGCCACAAAGAGAATGGTGCGAAAGGCGGCAACGCGCGCACCTACCGCAGACTGCAGAAAGTTGACTGCATCATTGCTTACGCCGACATAGAGGTCGAACAGCGCCAAGCAGAGCAGAAACACTACAATGAGAAAATAAATTGCACTCATATTTCTTGTTTTTGTTTTACTGCCGCAAAGGTAGGCAACAGTTATTACAATCGTGTTAAGGCACTATGACAATGGAGTGAAATGTAAAGAGACCGCGGCCAGGCTGTCTGCGAAGGCTAATCATGCCAATTGCGTGTGGCCCATGCTATATATAAATATGTTTTTTGGGTTATTGGCATACATTTTTGGCGCAAAGGGCTCATAATCCAGCTTTTTTGGCTACTTTTGCACCATAATAATCATAACCCGGACAATGGCTATTGTAATAGGTATAGATGTGGGCATAAGCACCACCAAGATAGTGGGAATTAACGACGAAGGCCAAGTGGTAGCGCCCAAGCGCATCAAGGCCACCGACCCGGTGGCTTCGCTCTACGGCGCCTTCGGCAAGTATCTCTATGACAACAAAATCAGTCTGAGCGACGTGGAACAGGTCATGATTACAGGCGTAGGCGCAGCTTACATCGACTCGCCCATCTATGGTCTGCCCACAGCCAAGGCCGACGAGTTTATCTCCGACGGACTGGGCGCCAGCTACGAGACCGACATCGACCGGATGATAGTGGTATCGATGGGCACCGGTACGTCGCTCGTGCAGTGTATCGGCGACGACATCCGCCATATCGGAGGTATCGGTGTGGGCGGAGGCACCCTGATGGGACTCTCGCGCATCATGCTCCAGACCGACGACATACACACCATCAACAAGCTGGCAAACGAGGGCGACCTGAAGAATATAGATGTGCAGATAGGCGACATCAGCCCCAACCCACTGCCCGGACTGCCCAAAGACGCGACCGCAAGCCTCTTCGGCAATGCCAAGAGCAACGCCACGCGGGAAGACATCGCGCTGGGCATCATCACCACCGTGCTGCAGACCATCGGTTCGACCACCATACTCTCGTCGCTTGGCAGCGGCATCAAGGAGTATGTGCTCATAGGCAACCTCACGCTGCTGCCTCAGTGCAAGACGGTGTTCCCCTCGATGGAGAAGCTGTTTGGCGTGCGTTTCATCATCCCCGAGTACAGCGAGTTCTGCACAGCCATCGGTGCCGCACTGGTCTACGTGAAGGGAAAGAAAGGCAAGGAGTAAACTTATAAACCATATAATAACAATGAAGAAAAACTTTTTGATTGTCATGTGCCTCATGATGGCCCTCATGGCCTCGGCACAAGACCTGGTAGTGTGCAGCTACAACATCCGCAACGCCAACCGCGGTGATGCCAAGAACGGCAACGGCTGGGAGAAGCGCTCAGTGTATATGTGTCAGCAGATACAGTTTGAAGACCCAGGCGTATTCGGTTGCCAGGAAGTTAAGAAAGAGCAGATAGACGATATGCTGCGCCTCATGCCCGAGTATGCCTACGTAGGTGTAGGCCGCGAGGACGGCAAGGAGGGCGGCGAATATTCGCCCGTATTCTACAAGAAGGACCGCTACAAACTGCTGGACAGCGGCACGTTCTGGCTGGCCGAAGACCCCACCAAGGCAGAGCTGGGATGGGACGCCGCCTGCAAGCGCGTGTGCTCATGGGGCCACTTCAAGGACCTCAAGACCAAGCATACCTTCTATTTCTTCAACACCCACATGGACCACATCGGTGTGACAGCACGCCGAGAGGGCGCCAAGCTCATCGTGAGCAAGATGCGCGAGCTGATGAAGAAGAACGACCCCGTTATCCTGACCGGCGACTTCAACGTAGACCAGCGCAGCGAGCCCTTCCAGGTATTCATCAACTCCGGATTCCTCAACGACTGCTACGAGGTGAGCAAGTATCGCTTTGCCACCAACGGCACATTCAACGACTTCAACCCGCTCAACTGCAGCAACAGCCGTATCGACCACATCTTTGTAAGCAAGAGCTTCAAGGTGGACCGTTACGCCATCCGCACCGACGGTTACTGGGACAATGTGGAGATGTATGAAGCCAAACCATCACCCAACGCTCCTATGGAGGTAAAACTCAAAGAGGGTGTACGCCGCAATCCTTCTGACCACTATCCCGTGGTAGTAAAGATGCGCTTCTAACATACACGCCATTTACATGAAAGGCTCTATCCATCAGCATGGGTAGAGCCTTTTTTATGTCTCGTCGCAACGGAGGGCTATTCGTAATCGTCGATGACGCTGTTCATCATGTCCATCATGGGTTTGGCAGCCTCGAAATACTTGAGCAGCTGGTGGGGCCAGTCGGGAGCGTCGAAGAGACTGTCGGGCACACGCTTCCAGCAGCAGTAGTCCTTCATGCGCAGATAGTCGATGTAGGGATAGTCGCGCGGGAAACCCTTGGGCGCCGTCTTGAGCATGGCAATGCCAAAGCCGCGGTCGCTCATCTCGTCGTCGCTCATCACGCCCTCGCCGGGATAACCGAAATAGCGCACGAAGGGACCCGCCTCGACAGCCTTGCGCCAGAGGTCGATGTTGCCCATAATCTCGTTGCGGCATGCGGTAAGGATAGGAGTGGGCAGCCAGTAGGAGCCGATGGCTATGAAACTGTTGCCCGGCTGCAGATGGATATAGTAACCGCCGCGGAGCGACTTGCGGCCCTTGGCACAAATAAAGGCACCGAAGTGGCGCTTGTAGGGCGACTTGTCGGGACTGAAACGGGTATCGCGGTTGAAGCGGTAGATGCAGTCTTTGGCCGTGAGATGCGCCACCTCGGCGTCGATGGTAGCTATCTCGGCAATGGCACGCGTGATATCGGCCTCAAAATCGGCTTTACATATATTGTATTCTTTCTTATGTTCGAGGAACCAAGGTCTATTGTTATTGCGAGCCACGGTATCGAGAAATCCAAGTATGAGTTTAGTATTCATAATCCTTATTTTATAATTTTGAATCGTCAAATCTTTTTGGACAGAATGAATAGAAGGGACATTCGCCACAGAGCGGACGATTGCTCCGACAGATATAGCGCCCATGGAGCAGGAGCCAGTGGTGGGCGTCTGGAATGTCCTGGACGGGGATATAGCGCATGAGCTGCTGCTCGACCTTCAGAGGCGTATTGGCAGTCTGGGGAACGAGGCCCAGACGGTGGCTGACACGATAGACATGGGTATCGACAGCCATGGTGGGCTTGCCGAACCACACGGCCTGGATGACATTGGCGGTCTTGCGCCCTACTCCGGCAAGGCTCGTCAAGTCGGCAGCCGACTCTGGCACCTCGCCATTGAACCGCTCTACCAACTGACACGACATCTCTACGAGATGCTTCGCCTTGGCATTGGGATAACTCACCGAACGAATGAGTTCGTACACTTCATCCACCGTAGCCGCTGCCATGGAACGGGCATCAGGATAACGGGCAAAAAGAGCTGGCGTAACCATGTTGATGCGCTTGTCGGTACACTGAGCCGACAGCAAGGTGGCTACCAGCAACTGGAAAGCACTGCCAAACTCCAACTCAGTAGTGACACGGGGCATCTCCTGTCGGAAATGATCCAACACATATTGGTATCTGTCTTTGCGAAGCATTGTTCTTTACACCTTATTATATATATAGCCATACAGCAAACCAGAAAGGAGCTGTATGGCTATCAGTAAAATTTCTCTATAAAAAAATAGAATCGTTATTGTACGTGTTTTAAGACTTACACCCGAAGGATTATTTCTTAGCAGGTGCAGCAGTCTCGCTCTTCAACTTGCCCTTGTAAGCCTTGTTCAAGCCATTGATCACCTCGTTAGTGATATCGTAAGCCTTGTCGGCATAAAGAAGGTTATCGCCACTCTTAGACAAGATGATGCTGTACTTCTTGTCCTTGTTGTAGCGGGCAAGATAGTTGGCGATGCTGTCGTGGAGCGCCTTGTTGTACTTCTCCTGCTCGGCAGCAAACTCGTTGCTTAAGCGCTGCTGCAAGCCCTGCAGGTCGTTGTTCTGCTTCTGCAGTCCAGCCTGAATAGCCTCAGCCTGCTCGCGGGTGTATGCATTCTGCTGAATCTTCTGCTGGAAGTTGGCTGCTGCAGCCTGGAGCTGCTGGCCCTTCTGCGCGATGGTAGCCTGAATGTTCTGACCCTTCTTCTCCAAGATAGAAGAATACTCCTTAGCAAAGGTATACTGAGTCATGATAGAGTCTACCTCTACATAAGCAATTTTCAATTCAGCAGGAGCCTTGCTCTCTGACTTAGCCTCTACCTGAGGCTGAGATTTGTTGCATGATGCCAATGACAGGGCAGCAACAGCTGCGATTGCCACTGAACTCAAAATGTTCTTTCTCATTTTTTCTATCATATTATATTATTACTATTTTCTAATACGCCTTGTTGGCTTCTCTTGCCTCACGGTCCTGATCCACCACACAATGAATGCCCTGCTTGCGCAAGCCCGGATTGTCGTGCACATGCTGGGAAGAGAACTTGCCGTTCTTCTTAAAAATCAACTTTACGCAAAATAATGCCATGCAGATAGCAATTATTAACACGCTTAATAACATTAATTTTATCATTTTTATTACCTTTGCAGTGCCTTAGTGCACTTTTGGGTGCAAAGGTACTATTTTTTTGGGAATAACCAAAACAAAATAGCAGAAATAAATGTTTTATCAAAACAAAATAATAGAAAATAAATGAATAAAAGTGAATTGAAGCCTGCTCTCGTGTTCGAGCAGTTCGCAAAAATCAACGAAATACCTCGTCCTTCCAAGCACGAGGAGAACATGATTGAGTTTTTGAAATCTTTCGGTGAGGCTCATCAGCTCGAAACGCTGGTAGATGAAACCGGTAATGTGCTCATCCGCAAAGCTGCCACTCCAGGCTACGAGCACGCTGAAACCATCATCCTGCAGAGTCACATGGATATGGTTTGCGACAAACTGGTAGATGTGGATTTCGACTTCCACAAAGATGCCATCCAGACTTACGTAGACGGCGAATGGCTCAAGGCAAAGGGTACTACCCTCGGTGCTGACGACGGTATTGGCTGCGCCATCGAACTGGCTATTCTGGCAAGCAACGATATTGAGCACGGTCCTATCGAGTGCGTCTTTACACGTGATGAAGAAACCGGACTGACCGGTGCTCACGGCATGAAGGCGGGCTTTATGACCGGAAAGATGCTCATCAACCTCGATTCAGAAGATGAGGGCGAAATCTTCGTATCCTGCGCCGGTGGTCAGACTACCCATGCCACCTTCCACTTCTCTCGCGAAGAGGCTCCTGCAGGTTATTTCTTCATGGAAGCTTCGCTGAAGGGTCTCAACGGCGGACATTCGGGCGATGACATCAACAAGAAGCGCGCCAATGCCATCAAGATTCTTGCCCGCTTCCTCTTCCTCGAGAATGAGAAACTGGATGGAAGTCTGCGCCTCGTAAGCTTCAACAGTGGCAAAATGCACAATGCCATTCCTCGCGATGGAAAGATTGTTTTCGCTGTTAAGAATGCTGATAAGGAGCAGGTTCGTGCCGACTGGAACATCTTTGCATCAGAAGTAGAAGATGAATTCCACGTAACAGAACAGGCTATGCAGTTCAATATGAGCAGCACCGATGCTGCACCTGTCATCGAGAAAGCTGTAGCCGACAAGTTCGTAATGGCTCTCCAGGCTGTAGACAACGGTCCGCTTACCACCTGCCAGGATGAGGCGATTGCCTGGATGGTAGAAACCTCAAGCAATGTGGCAAGCGTGATGACCGATGAAAACTGCATCAGCATCGTAGCTTCTCAGCGAAGCAACGTGATGAGCAACCTGACGAACATGACCAACACCGTAAAGGCAGTCTTCCTTCTGGCTGGTGCCGAGGTAACTATAGGCGACAAGTATCCTGCCTGGAAGATGCGCGCCAACAGCGAGCTTACCAACCTGGCTGTAAAGGCTTATGAAAAGCTCTTCGGCAAGAAGCCATTGGTAAAGGGCATTCATGCCGGTTTGGAGTGCGGCCTCTTCTCTGAGCGCTATCCTGAACTCGACATGGTAAGTTTCGGTCCTACCCTGCGCAATGTTCACACCCCAGACGAGGCTCTTCTCATTCCTACTGTAGAAATGGTTTGGGACCACTTGCTGGAGATTCTCCGTAGCGTGGCTAAATAAGCAAGTGTGCTGAATTAAAAAGCAAACAAGCTTAATAAAAACAAGCGTGCTGAATTAAAGCAGCACGCTAAATATAAAGAAGATGCCTATGATGAAGAAGAAAAAAATGTTTGTCATGGCTCTGGGACTTGTGCTGATGCTCACCTCGTGTGGCGACCAGCACAAGGCTCAATCTCTGGTCAAGGATTTTCTCGATAAGAACCTCGTTGATCAGGACTGCAGCTATGAGCGGTTCTCCCGCCTCACTCCTACCGCCATGATCAGTTTCGACCAGATGAAGGTGATGCGACAAAATGTCAGCAAGTTGCCTTACATCAAGAAGAATATTGATTACAATGATGCTGCTTATCCCGACACCTTATTATATTTAAGGGCTACATACAAGCTGACCAACCATCAGGGCGAGAAGCAGGAAGTAACCCAAACCTTTTATCTTGATAAAGGTTTGACAAGAGTAATCGGGTTTAAGGAAAACTAAAAGATGGTTAAGAATTGCCTTTCAGCAAGGCAACGTGAATAGACAGAAAGAGTTGACTAGCATTTTAACTAGCCAACTCTTTTTTCATATAATCTCTTATTTCTTTTCTAGCCAGAGTCAGACGATTCTCGGCCGCTTTATACCCTATGTTCAGATTCTGGGCAATCTCGCTCACCTGCATTCCCTCGAAGAGATTCAAGCGGTAAACCTTGCTTCTCTTATCCGTGAGTCGGGCAATGCCACGCTCCAGAATCTCGTTGGTCTGCTGGGCAGAGAAAACCGATTCGCCATCAATATCGTATCTTCCCATCCAGTCGCTAGCTCCCAGGAAGTGTTCATACTCCTCAATCTTATGCTTGCGCCGGTAATAATCGATGATCAGATTCTTGGCAATGGTGTATACAAAACAAGGTAAGGTAACAGGCGTAATCATCTTATCGCCTCGAAGTAATCGCACAAAAGTATTCTGCACGATGTCTTCAGCCTCGTCTGCCGGAAGCGAACGGGACATGACATACAACTTCAGTTCGTTGTAGTGTTCAGAGTAATAATCAGCAATAATGCTGTAGTTTGAATTTGTTTGTTTCATGATGGCGATTGTTTTAATCATGTTTTTCGTTTATCGATATTGCAAAGGTAATAAAAAAAAGGAAAGCCACCAAAGGAAAGCGAAAAAAAATGTGCTAAATGTTCGTTTTGAAACATTTAGCACATATGATAGAAACAATTTGTAACATGAAATGTTACGCATCGCAAAGTTTTATTTCTTAATTCAAACCTTTTACAGGTTGGATTACTTGATCATGTCAACGCTTCTCTTGAGGAATGCGTCGAGCGAAGCACCCTTCAACATACCATTCTGAAGCAGGGCGAGGTCGATAAGCTGGTGAACAATGTTGTTGTTCTTAGCATAGCCCGAGATGATTTCGTTGCGCTTAGCCTTCTCATCGCTGATAGCCTTCTCTGTGTTGTTAACATCATCTTTCTCCTGCTGGGTAATCTCTTCCGGCTTCTTCTTGTTCTGCTCCTGATGGAGTACGGCAAGGCGAGCTTCCTGTCCCTTGATTTCTGCAAGGATTGGCTTCAATGTTTCGGCAGTGTTGGCCTCAGCATCTTCCAATACCTTCTTTACCAGAGCATGGTCTGAGTTCAGTACAATGTTGTAGCTGTCTGGCATCTGACCGTAGAAGTTCATGCCTGCCTGGAACTGACTCATCGCCTTCATACGGCGCATGTACTCGTTCTGGGTGATGAGCACTGGCTGGTTCTGTTCGCCCAAAGCCTGAATCTCAACGAAGAACTCTGCCTTGTCGAGCTTAGGCATCTGAGAGCGGAATACTTCTGTCAAGTTGTCAGACTGTTCCTTGCTCAAATCGGTCTTCTTTGCATCTTCCTTCACGATGAGACGGTCAATGATGTCGGCGTCAACACGTGTAAAGCGACTCTTCTCCAGCTTCTGCTCCAGCATGTTTACCATCGGCGTATCGAGCTGACCTTCCATCAGGAGTACCGAATAGCCCTTCTGCTTGGCAGCCTCGATATAAGAATACTGCTCTTCCTTATTGTTGGCGTAGAGATAAACCAGGTTGCCGTCCTTATCGGTCTGGTTGTCCTTAATCAGCGTCTTGTACTCCTCGAAAGTAAAGTACTTGCCCTCAACATCTTTCAGAAGTGCGAAGTCCTTGGCACGCTCGTAGAAATCATCCTGAGAGAGCATTCCGTAGTTGATGAAGATCTTGAGGTCATCCCATTTCTCTTCAAACTCCTTGCGGTTCTCCTTGAAGATTGAGTTCAGACGATCGGCTACCTTCTTGGTGATGTAGGTAGAAATCTTCTTCACGTTACTGTCGCTCTGCAGATAGCTTCGGCTTACGTTCAGCGGAATGTCCGGTGAATCGATTACACCATGAAGCAATGTGAGGAATTCTGGTACAATGCCTTCTACCTGGTCGGTTACGAACACCTGGTTGCAATAGAGCTGAATCTTGTTGCGCTGCATGTCGATGCTGCTCTTGATGCGTGGGAAGTAGAGAATACCCGTGAGATTGAATGGGAAGTCTACGTTCAGATGAATCC
>OQWI01000358.1_pt1 | contig 20865 bp, 15 predicted proteins | sample 1691551 | NCBI WGS metagenome assembly OQWI01 (sample SAMN03418259, study PRJEB22391) | human gut metagenome | biome: human-gut; feature: organic feature; material: feces | host: Homo sapiens | place: Tanzania | collected 2013-01
GACCTGATGCATCCTTGATGCTCTTGGCATTCTCAAGCCACATGTCGTAGCCTTTGCCATAGAGAAAGTTGCACAGTCCCTTACTGTAATCGCCAGTGTTTTCTCCGCAGAAGAGCCACAAGGAAGGCTCAATGCCGCTGGAGTTCTGCTCCACCCACTTGATCAGTTGTTTGTAACCAGACACAGTTGTCTTGAATTCGTTGAACACTCTTGAGGCTGTTTCTGCAAGTCCGTCTGCAAAAATGATAGCCACATCAACTTTTTCTTTCGAAAAATCAACTCCAATAAATAAATTCTTCATATCTTTGTACGACTTTAATTATGTAGAATTGGTCAATAGTTGTATGGACTAACACTCTAACAAGGCTCAGAGCCGATAACTTTCTATCTGGTCTTTGCAACTATGTCGATGAGGTCCGAAACAGATCATAGTCTTCAGACTGGTGAAATCTTTGGTTTACCTCTTCGACAGACCGATTCTACCTTTTTACAACAAAGGTACGAAACTGTCTTTAGCAATCATAGTTTTACCTTGATTATTTAACATTTATGCGACTGCGTCGCATTCTTCTGCAAACTTAGAGTGTCTTCCGTCTCGACGAAGGCAATTACGAGGATGTAAAACGTTCTCCAAAGGAATTCAAGCATGACCAGCTCGATCTGTTCCTGAACAATATCAAGGCCGACAGAAACGACCTCGACCTGCTCTTTGGATGTATGCTCGACTGGGGCGTTCAACTCTCTCTGCCTATGGAGCAGGAGGTGGTGGATGGCAAGACCATCTATACCGTGAACGATGGCGATCTTGTGGCTTGCTTCGCCGAGAATGTATCAGAAGAGGTAGTCAAGGCGATGGCAGACAAGATGCCTTTGCGTGTCATTTTCCGTGACAGCTGCTTTGCCCAGGATGCCGACAAGATTAATATCTACGAGACCTTCAAGCAGAAGCTGGACTGGAGTGATCAAGAGGTGGTTAAGAACGTCAGAGTGATTTAAGACTATGCGATTAAGATATAAACACCAACGCTTCCAAACGGAAGCTGCAAGATGTGTGGTGAATGCCTTCGTAGGACAGCCTAAGAGCGACGGACAGAGCGACCATATCGTGGACCAGGGAACAAAACGGGGATTCTTTCGCGTTGAGGGTTTTGGCAACAAAAATATCGTTCTCGCGCGAGAGGCTATCTGCGAAAACGTGCGCGCCATACAAACAGAACAAGGTCTGAAACCTGTGGATTACCTACAGGAACTGCAAGGCGTAGGCATGGCTTTTACTATCGAGATGGAAACGGGTACGGGTAAGACATATACCTATATCAAGACGATGTATGAACTGAACGCCCATTATGGTTGGACGAAGTTTGTGGTGGTTGTGCCAAGCATCGCCATTCGTGAAGGTGTGCTCAAGAGTTTTGAGAGTATGCAGGAGCATTTTGCTCAGGAGTATGGCAAGCGCATGCAATACTTCATCTACAACTCCAAGCAACTCTCCAAAATTGATGCCTTTGCCAGCGATGCCGGCATGCACGTGATGATCATCAACACACAAGCCTTCAACTCGTCGATGAACGAGGAGAAAAGCCGTGGCGCTAAAGCCGACAAGGCTGCCCGCATCATCTTCGACCGACGTGATGAATTTGGTTCGCGCCGACCTATCGACGTGCTGGCACAGACCCATCCCATCATGATTATCGATGAACCTCAGTCGGTTTTAGGTGTCGATAAAAACAACAAGACGCGCCAAGGTATTGCGATGTTCCGCCCCCTCTTTACCCTACTCTATAGTGCAACCCATCGTAAGGGCGACATCTACAACATGGTATATCGGCTGGATGCTATTGATGCATACAATCAGAAACTGGTGAAGAAGATTGAGGTGAAGGGTATCAAGCAGATAGGATCTACTGCCACCAACGGCTACGTCTATCTGGAAGAAATCGTCATAGGTAAGGGCAACCCACAGGCGCGCATCAGCTTCGACGTAAAGACTCAGACGGGCATCAAACAGGTGAGCCGACTCGTTGATGAGCGCTTTGACCTCAAGGAACAAAGTGGCGGACTGGCGGAGTATGTCAACAACTTCGTTGTGGAGCGTATTGACGGTCGCCAGGGGTGCATCAGTTTCCTCAACGGCTTAACACTCTATGAGGGTGATGCTGTGGGAAGCGTGAACGAAGATTATATACGCCGCATTCAGATACGCGAAACCATACGCACTCATATCGAGCGCGAACGCCAGTTGTTCGGACAACATATCAAGGTGCTCAGTCTGTTCTTCATCGACCATGTGGATAGCTACCGCCTTTATGAGGGTGAGGATAGCAAAGGTAAGTTTGCCAAGATGTTTGAAGAGGAGTATGTGAATGTGCTGTCCGAGCTGACACCTACATTTACCGATGAGGCATATCTGCGCTATCTGTCAGATCCACGAAATGCTGCCGAGAAGGTACATCAGGGTTATTTCTCGATGGACAAGAAGGGCAAGGTGGTGGATTCTAAAATTAAGGAAGGTGAGAACGAAGAGCGTGCCTTCGACCTGATTATGAAAGACAAAGAGCGTTTGCTTTCACTCTCCGAACCTGTGCGATTCATCTTCTCCCACTCTGCCTTGAAAGAAGGTTGGGACAATCCTAACGTGTTCCAGATCTGCACCTTGAAGAACTCCGACAACGAGACTAAGAAGCGTCAGGAGGTGGGACGTGGCATGCGCCTTTGTGTCAACCAAAATGGCGAGCGTCAGGATGTTGACGTGCTGGGCGAACATGTTTTCGACACCAATATCCTGACGGTTGTTGCCAGCGAGAGTTATGATGATTTTGCCAAGAAGCTACAAACCGAAATGGCTGAGGCATGTTCGGAACGTCCTGTGGTTATCACTCCAAGTCTCTTTGAAGGTAAGAGTTACACTAAAGCTGACGGAACCAACGGTAAGTTTGACCTCGCTCAGGCAAGGACTATTTATAATGCGCTCATTCGTCAAGACTACGTAGATGATGACGGAGCGTTGACTGCTCAATATTTTGAGGATAAGCGCAACGGAACGCTTGATTTCGGAAAGGTCAACGACATGAAGGACGGTATTATTGCTGCACTCGATACGGTATTCAACCCATCGGAGGTCAAGCCAGAAGATGCACGAAAACCCAAGCAAGCCAAATTTCTGAAGGACAACTTCGCAAGAAAAGAGTTTCAAAACCTTTGGAAGCGCATCAACCGACGTACTTATTATCAGGTAAGCTTCGATACTTCTGATCTTGTGAAGAAAGCCATCAAGGAACTTGATGAAAAGTTAAAGGTTACGGAAATCCGCATCGTGGTAGAAGGCGGCTCGATGGATGAAATCAGAGATAAGGAGTCACTTGAAGCGGGTGTAGCCATGACTCAGGGCGATGTCCGGACAATCCATGTAACGGAAGCTGTGGGCAAGGGAGTGACATACGACCTGATAGGACAGCTTGTGACCACAACAGGATTGACACGAAAGACCATCGTGGAAATTCTGAAGGGCATCAAGCCTTCTACATTCAGCATGTTCAAGATGAATCCTGAGGAATTTATCATCAAGACTGGTCTGATTATCAACGACTGCAAGGCTCTTGCTGTTATCCAATGCATTAAGTATGAGAAACTGAATGATGAGTTCTCTACCGATATCTTTACGGTGGAAACTCTGCGAGGCAAGTTGGGCATCAATGCCATTGAGTCAAAGAAATCGCTCTACGACCTTGTTGTGCTCGACAGCATGGGTGTAGAAAAGAACTTTGCCGAGTCTCTGGAGCATGAAAATGACGTGGTGGTTTATACCAAACTGCCTCGTGGTTTCTACATCAACACGCCTATGGGAAAATACACCCCCGACTGGGCTGTTGCATTCCGTGAAGGTAGCGTGAAGCATGTTTATTTTGTGGCTGAAACCAAGGGTAACGATATCCAGGGTTCACATATACGTGGCATTGAAGATAGCAAGATTGCATGTGCCCGCAAGCATTTTGCTGCCATCAGCGAGAATGGTTATATTTATGATGTAGCCACAGATTATCAGTCATTGTATGATAAGGTTATGAAATAGCCGTGGAAACGGTAACGGAATTGCCTACCCATTCATAACGTTGAGGAGAGAAAGTGTAGCACTAAAAAATGCACACTCCCTCTCCTCTTTTTTTGTTATTTCGGTCAAATAAACACGGGAACAGGTTTATGACATTAACCACCAAGCGTTACAGTTGACAGTTTCCATAAACCATTTTTGCATTTCAAGCGTTACAAATAACAGATAACAGATAACAGTTTCCAAAAACGATTTTTTCGTTTTCAAGCGTTACGATAACAAATAACAGTTTTTGAAAAGCAATATGAAATACAAAAAAACGAATGGGAAAGAGAAACTATTATTGCAATAATTTGCATTTTCAAACCCTTATGCGTAACTTTGCAAAGCAATGACAGACGTAAAGAAGATCATATACACTGCATTGGCTGTTTGCTTGGTGCTATGCGGATGTAAAAACAAAGACGATGTCAACAGCCTTTTCAAAGAGGTTGTTGTCAACCGGAATATGGCACTGACTGATGCCCCACACAGCCCTGCATGCACCATCGATATCCAAGTGAAATACCTGGATGAAAAAAGCAAAAGGGCGAAACGCATCAATAACACCATAGAACAACAGATCTTCAATCTCCAACAACTGAGCATGCAACAGGCTGTTAACGCGTTTGTGAAGCAATACGCTGACAGCTATCGGGAAAATATGATGCCGCTCTACAGGGATGACCAACACGACACGGAACGACAGAGATGGTACGAATACCAGTATAAACTGGGAACGACAGTAACACCTGGACTGAACGATGCCATCGTCTATCGGGTGGAACTCATGACATACGAAGGCGGAGCGCATCCTAACCACCAGACCATGGTGATGAACTTCGATGTTGACAGTGGGCAGCTGCTGAAACTCAACGACATCTTCGTGACGGGTTATGAGCAACCGCTCTGCGACATGCTCCTTTCGGAACTGATGCGCAAAACAAACTCGAAGAACATGGATGAGCTGCACGACAAGGGGTATCTGATGACCATGGACCTCTATGTGCCTGACAACTATATATTGGGCACAAAAGATGTGACGTTCCACTATAATCCATACGAAATAGCACCATACGCCACGGGCGATACCGAACTGACGATTTCCTATGGACAACTCAAGGCTATAATGAAAAAACAATAAACGCTTCTATAATCAAGATGACAGACATTATATTCAAGTATTTCCCTGATCTCACCTCCAGACAGAAGGAGCAAATCGAGGCGCTTGACGCACTCTATCGGGAGTGGAATGCGAAGATTAACGTGATATCACGTAAAGACATCGACAACCTCTACGAGCACCATGTGCTCCACTCGATGGCTATCGGGAAAGTGACGCACTTCACTCCCGGTTCTACCATTCTCGATTTCGGCACTGGTGGCGGATTTCCCGGCGTCCCCCTCGCCATACTGTTTCCTGAATGTGACTTCAAGCTCATTGACGGTACGGGAAAGAAAATCCGCGTGGCGCAGGAGGTTTGCCAAGCTATCGGCCTGACCAACTGCCACCCTACCCACCTACGGGGTGAAGAGGAAAAGGGCAAGTATGATTTTGTGGTGAGTCGCGCTGTCATGCCGTTGACTGACCTTTATAAAATAGTGAAGAAGAATATCTCACGCGATCAACGCAACAGTCTGCCCAACGGCATCATCTGTCTTAAGGGCGGGCATCTGGAAGAGGAAACAAAACCGTTCCACAATATCGTGGAAATAACAGACATCAGTTCCTTCTTTGAAGAGGAATGGTTTCAAGAGAAAAATATCGTATATCTGCCATGCTGAATATCCAACGCTTCACCTGCAACATGCTGCAGGAAAACTGTTATGTGGTCTATGACGAAACAAAAGAGTGTGTCATCATAGACTGTGGGGCTTTTTACCCTGAGGAGCATCAAGCCATCTCACGGTTCATCCACGACAACAAGCTGACGCCTGTGCACCTAATTGCCACCCACGGACATTTCGACCATAACATCGGTAATGACGTCATATACAAGGAGTTTGGACTGAAGGTTGAACTAAGAATTGAAGACCAGTCGCTCATAGAAAACCTGGCTGATCAGGCATCGTCGATGCTCGGCATGTTGCTTCAAAAGGAGTATGCACCCGTAGGACATTATTTTGCCGACGGAGAAACGGTGGCGTTTGGCAACCATTCCTTTACGATTCTTCACACGCCTGGGCATACCCCAGGATCATGTGTGTTCTACTGCGAAGAAGAAAAGGTGGCGTTTACGGGTGACACGCTGTTCAAACAGAGTATCGGACGTACTGACTTCCCTGGCGGTAGCTATGCGCAAATGAAGGAGAGTTTGAAACTGTTGCGCAGTCTGCCCGAAAGCACTATCCTCTTATGTGGTCATGGGCCACAAACAAGTATGGCGGACGAGTTGCGCTCCAATCCTTATCTGATATACTAATCCATGGTGACTCCGGAAATGTATCACGCGGAAATCAATCATCGGATCTTAGACGGATGTTTTTGGGTAGCCTGAAGGCTAGAAATCTTTGGAGGAAATCTTTAATAAAAATATGGCCTTTGGCCAGAAATAATATATCATTCACGATGCACGATGGATGATAACGAGAATCTTTAACAAAAATCCTAACTAAAAATGCGCTCGAATGCCTCGCTTTTGGGTAGAATTTTAATGGGGATCGCCTTACAGGCTCGAAATCTTAACGAAAATCTAAACAAAAATCTTTAAGAGAATCTCTAACCACTAATCACTAACCACTAATCTCTAACCTATAACCTATAACCTAAACGCTCCGTGTGTTCTGTGGATTTTCATGCCACGTACTAAAAAAATCCGCACCACTGGAATAACGTCCAAGTGGTGCGGAGATGATTTAATAATCTAAAAGATGACTCTTGCTGAAATGATTATTTGGTGATGCGAATCCAATCGGCATCAACCCAGCCTTTACCCGCATTGGGATTTGTTTCTGCTGCTACGAAACCAATCTTCGCACCAATCCATTTTCCTTCACGCATCTTGAACGGTTCGCCACAGGTGGTGAATTTCTTACCGTTCTGACTCCATGCAAACTGCATCATACCATCGTTGACGGTCATGCGGAGGTAAATATCTTCGTGAATAGCTGGTTTGTAATCTCCCTTATCAACAGCGGTAGGACGAAGCGTGGCGATGAGAGTCTCGCTCTGTGCATTTCCCTTGTCTGCCGATTTACAGGTCATCTGTATCAGACGGAACTCATTACCGACACGTTTCACTACCAAAGCAGAATAATCAAGTCCCATCATGATAAAACCACCATACTGACCGTCTGCCTTAGCGGTGAAGCGAAGTTTGGTTGTTGCGGTAAAGCGGTCGGCAGGAGTCTTTTGCAACAGCATGTTGGGCACATTCCAAAGATTCTTCGCACCTCCATCCTGTTTATATGTGAAAATACGCATGGTGCCGAAAGCAGTAGGCATTCCAAAGAACTGATGATAATTAGCGTGCCATTGCCATTGGAGACCCAACGTCGGTTTGTTGAACTCATCGGTCTCTTCCGGATTGACAATAACCGATGATGACGACTTAGGTTTCTTGTAAGTGGTGACAGGTTCACCCTTCTTGCCCATGATAGGCCATCCTGTTGACCAGTCAACGGGATTCAAATGAACCACTCGGCCATAAGCATCCTTGTCTTGGAAGTGCAGGAACCAGTCTTCTCCATATTTCGTATGTACCCATCCGCCTTGGTGAGGACCGTTGATATTGGTTTTGCCTTGTGCCAATACGATTTTATGTTCGTAAGGACCGTATGGCGACTTGCTGCGCATAGCCAACTGGAAACCGGTAGGTACGCCGCCGGCGGGACACATAATCCAGTACCATCCGTCGCGCTTGTAGAATTTAGGACCTTCGCAAGTGCGGTTTTCCGTACCATTACCGTCGAAGACAATGACAGGATCGCTGATGGCGCGTGTTCCGTCGGCAGAGAGTTCACGCACACACAGCACCGATGCAAAACTAGCTCTTGAACCAGCCCATCCGTTGACCAGATAGCAGCGTCCATCTTCATCCCACAACGGCGTGGTGTCGATCATTCCCTTGCCTGCTATCACGCAATGCGGTTTGCTCCATTCTCCTGCGGGATCTTTGGTTTTAACCATAAAGACGCCAAAGTCGGGATCTCCCCAATAGATATAATATTCGCCGTTATGATAACGGATGGAAGGTGCCCAGATACCGTTACCGTGTGACGGTTTGTCGAAAACCTCTTTGGGTTCAAGTTCCTTCACTGCATGTCCCACCAACTGCCAGTTGACGAGATCCTTGGAATGAAGGATGGGCAAACCGGGAATACACTGGAAACTGGATGCTGTCATATAGTAATCATCGCCAGAAGATCCTACGCAGACATCGGGGTCGCTATAATCGGCATTGATCACGGGGTTGGTGTATGTTCCGTCACCATTATCGGGTGACCACACCTGAGATTTGTACTGCGCATGACCACACAGGGTAACTGCCAGCAGCGTTAGTAGAAGAGTTTTTCTTTTCATGTTTTTTTTTGTTATTTGATAAATGAGTGATAAATGAGATTTCGAAATACTTGTTACTTGATAATTTTGAGTTGGTAATGCTGATCGTAAACAACCTGCATCATGGCAACTTCATCACCATGCGTAGGGGAAAGCGATAAAGCCACATGTCCCATAGTACGGCGGAGATTGATTTCGACGCAAGGATGCAAGAGCAAACGACCGTTGCTATCTTCCACGACCATCATGTCAATGCCTAAAGGACCTTGATAAACTGGAGTTAAGAGGCGCGGCAAACAGTTACAAATCTTCGCTTTAATATCATCCAACTGTTGGGTTGAAACATAAGCACTTATGGCTTTTCGCTTCACCTCTTCTGTAGCCAAGAGATTACCCGTATAGGCAGTATGGTCGGTATGGAAGAGCGACAGACCTTCATACCTGACTTGACCATCATGGGTCATCGTAAATTCCATGGCAAAATCCTTCACCTTATTATAATAGGGTTCAACCATGACAGACTCTTGCTGGTGGAGAAGGTTTTCTATCCACTTTTTTTGCGGAGCCTCCAACAGCTTATCAGGAGTAAAGGGGCGCACCCCTCTCCCACTCGACGACCAAGGCGCTTTGATCATGACACGCTTGTAACGAGCGACCAGGTCCTCGACTTCTTTTATCGTATGACACTCAAAAGCCTCGCCGACAATTCCCGTTCCAGACAACTGCGCCAGCAGTTGGGCAGCAGTACGACGATGTGCCAACAGGCGTATCTGTTCGATATGATGCAGCGACGGCAATAAGGCCTTGTCTATGGCGATACGCGACAATCTGTTCCAAACAGCCGGATCCCATCCCCAAGGGTCGATGGAAGACGGCAGGGGAATACGATTCATCCTGCGACCATCAGTCCAAACGACATGAGACAGATGCTTGTCTGCAGTTTTCAACCACCATGCGCAGTCAGAAAGGAAATCGTCTAAGGCCTTTTGACAACTGTCAACATCATCTACAAGAATAACATCCCCCTCTTCCGCCCAAAATACAGGCAGAAATCCCAAGTCGGCACGTAGCATACGTCCAGCCTTCGGAGCTGTGAAATTCATCAAATTGCTCGCCAAAGCAATTTCATGTTCTGGGTTGAAAAGGCAGAAATTACTCATAATAGTTTGTTTCGGATGCAAATTTACAACTTTTTTTTGATATTTTGCAATATAGAGTTTGCAAATTACAAATAAATTATTAACTTTGCAAACGTTTTAAAACAAATCGTACTTTTCAATGGAAGCATTCTTTCGAACACATCGATATTTGGTTGAGCACACGAACGCACCCGTTCGCAGAATCCTCATGGACGAAATCAACTGGAACGACCGCTTGATAGGCATCAAGGGAACGCGTGGTATCGGAAAGACAACCTTCCTGTTGCAATATGCAAAAGAGAAATTCGACATTCAAGACCGCCAATGTCTCTATATCAACATGAACAATTTCTATTTTCAGGAGAGAGGCATTGCAGATTTTGCAGGAGAATTCTATCACAGAGGAGGACGCGTATTGTTGGTTGACCAGGTCTTTAAACAACCCAACTGGTCGGAGGAGCTTCGTCGATGTTATGACGAGCATCCCGGACTGAAAATAGTATTCACCGGATCAAGCGTGATGCGACTGAAAGAGGAAAACCCCGAACTGAACGGCATCGTGAAGAGTTATAACCTCAGAGGTTTCTCCTTCCGTGAATTCATCAACCTCCAAACCGGCAACAATTTCCATCCCTATACGCTTGAAGATATTCTTGCCAACCACGAACACATCATTAAGGAAATATTACCAAAAGTATCACCCAACAAATACTTCCAAGATTATATTCATCATGGTTTCTATCCATTCTATCAGGAACACCGCAACTATTCGGAAAACCTGCTGAAAACCATGAACATGATGACAGAAGTGGATATCCTGCTCATCAAACAGATTGAACTGAAATATCTCACGAAAATCAAGCAACTGTTCTACCTCCTGGCAGAAGAAGGTCCGAAAGCGCCCAACGTCAGCCAGTTGGCCAACAAGATAGAGACCAGTCGCGCCACAGTCATGAACTACGTGAAATATCTTACTGACGCCAGACTGCTGAACATGATTTACCCTGTGGGACAGGATTTCCCCAAGAAACCGGCAAAAATCATGTTGCACAACTCCAATCTGCTTTATGCCATCTACCCCATCCACGTAGAAAAGCAGAATGCCATGGAGACCTTCTTCGTCAATTCGCTGTGGAAAGACCATAAGGTAAATCAAGGTTCGCGCGACTCCTTATATATAGTAGATGAACTCTTGAAATTCCGCGTCTGTGATGCAGAAGCATCAGGAAAGACCCGAAACTCGCCCGACACCATCTATGCACGCTATAATACAGAAATCGGAAAAGACAACCAGATTCCGCTATGGCTTCTGGGATTCCTATACTAAACAAAGTTTTATCATTTAATATTTTTATTAAAACAATGGCAAAAGAAAAGAAATTTATCACTTGTGATGGTAATGAGGCTGCTGCTCACGTGAGCTACATGTTCTCGGAAGTAGCTGCTATCTACCCCATCACCCCGTCATCTCCAATGGCGGAGCACGTCGATGAATGGGCTGCTCGTGGTCGTAAGAACCTCTGGGGACAGAACGTAGCAGTACAGGAAATGCAGTCTGAGGCTGGTGCCGCAGGTGCCGTTCACGGTTCACTGCAGGCCGGTGCTCTCACCACCACATTCACCGCATCACAGGGTCTGCTCCTGATGATTCCTAACATGTACAAGATTGCCGGTGAGCTTATCCCATGCGTATTCGACGTTTCTGCACGTACTCTGGCTTCACATTCACTGTGTATCTTCGGTGACCACCAGGACGTCATGGCTTGCCGCCAGACCGGTTTCGCCATGCTCTGCGAAGGTTCTGTTCAAGAGGTGATGGATATGACTGCCGTTGCCCACCTCGCAACGCTCGAGACTTGCGTTCCTTTCGTTAACTTCTTCGATGGTTTCCGCACCTCTCACGAGTATCATAAGATTGAGTTGATGGATCAGGAAGATATCCGTCCTCTCGTCAACGAGGAATACATCAAGCGCTTCCGCGACCGTGCCATGAGCCCTGAGCGCCCTGTTACTCGCGGTACCGCTGAGAACCCCGAAACATTCTTCACACACCGTGAAGCAAGCAACAGCTACTATAATTCAGTACCTGAAGTAGTAGAGAAGTATCTCGGTGAGATTTCTAAGATTACCGGTCGTGAATACCACCTCTTCTCATACTATGGAGCTGAGGATGCAGACAGAATGATTATCCTCATGGGTTCTGCAACAGACGCTGCACGCGAGGCTATCGACTATCTGAACGCCAACGGACAGAAAGTCGGCATGATCAGCGTACACCTCTATCGTCCTTTCTCAGTGAAGCACTTGCTCGCTTCAGTTCCCAAGAGCGTAAAGCGCATCGCTGTACTCGACCGCACCAAGGAGCCAGGAGCCGACGGCGAACCTCTGTACCTCGACGTTAAGGCAGCTTTCTACGATCAGGAAAACCGTCCTCTCATCGTAGGTGGCCGCTACGGTCTCGGTTCATCAGACGTTACTCCCGCCAAGATCATCTCTGTATTCAACAACCTCGCCATGCCAGAGCCCAAGAACCACTTCACCGTGGGTATCGTTGACGACGTGACCTTCACCTCTCTGCCTGCAGTAGAGGAAATCGCACTCGGTGGCGACGGCATGTTCCAGGCTAAGTTCTACGGTCTGGGTGCTGACGGTACTGTTGGTGCCAACAAGAACTCTGTAAAGATCATCGGTGACAACACCGACAAATATTGCCAGGCTTACTTCTCATACGACTCTAAGAAGTCTGGTGGTTTCACCTGCTCGCACCTGCGTTTCGGTGATACTCCTATCCGTTCTACTTATCTGGTAACTACTCCTAACTTCGTAGCTTGCCACGTTCAGGCTTACCTCCACATGTACGATGTAACACGTGGTCTGCAGAAGAACGGTACATTCCTGTTGAACACCATCTTTGATGATGCTGAACTGGAGAAATTCATGCCTAACAAGGTTAAGCGCTACTTCGCACAGAACAACATTACTGTCTATACCATCAACGCTACCAAGATTGCACAGGAAATCGGTCTGGGTAACCGCACCAACACCATCCTACAGAGTGCCTTCTTCCGTATCACAAAGGTTATCCCTGTAGAATTTGCCGTTGAAAAGATGAAGGCTGCTGCCTTGAAGTCTTACGGTGCCAAGGGTCAGGACGTTGTTGACAAAAACTATGCTGCTATCGACCGTGGTGGTGAATTCAAGAAATTCGAGGTTAAACCCGAATGGGCTAACTTGGCTGATGATGCCGAGAAGCAGGACGACGCTCCCGCATTCGTTAAGGAGCTTGTTCGCCCCATCAACGCCCAGGCCGGCGATCTGCTGACTGTGAACGACTTTGTGAAGCACAACACCGTTGACGGTTCATGGCAGGTTGGTACTGCTGCTTACGAGAAGCGTGGTGTAGAAGCCTTCGTTCCCGTTTGGAATCCAGACAACTGTATCCAGTGTAACCAGTGTGCATACATCTGTCCTCACGCTGCCATCCGTCCATTCGTTCTGACCGACGAGGAACTTGCAGGATTCGGCGACGACTTCAAGACTATCCAGATGAAGGCTCCTGCCGCTATGAAGGGCATGCACTTCCGTATCGAGACATCAGTACTCGACTGTCTCGGCTGCGGTAACTGTGCTGATATCTGCCCAGGTAATCCAAAACTCGGCAAGGCACTCACCATGGCTCCATTCAACCCCGATGCTGCGGATATGAAGGTGGAAGCTAAGAACTGGGAGAAACTTGTGAAGGACGTGAAGTCTAAGCAGGATCTCGTTGACGTGAAGAGCAACGTGAAGAACTCACAGTTTGCTCAGCCTCTCTTCGAATTCTCAGGTGCTTGCTCTGGTTGCGGTGAGACTCCATACGTGAAGTTGCTGTCTCAGCTCTTCGGTGACCGTCAGATGATTGCCAACGCTACCGGTTGTTCTTCAATCTACTCTGCATCAATTCCTTCTACTCCATACACCACCAACGAAAAGGGTCAGGGTCCTGCTTTCAACAACTCATTGTTTGAGGACTTCTGCGAATTCGGTCTTGGTATGACTATGGGTAACAAGAAGATGAAGGAGCGCGTTGCCATCCTGCTCGGCGAAATCATCGCCAGCGAGAATGCTCCTGCCGAATACAAGGCTCTTGCTCAGGAATGGATTGACAACAAGGAAGACGCTGACAAGACCAAGGAGATTGCTCCAAAACTCAAGGCTTGCATCAAGGCAGGTGCAGAGGCTGGATGCGATATCTGCAAAGAACTGCAGACACTCGACCACTATCTCGTGAAACGTTCACAGTGGATCATCGGTGGTGACGGTGCTTCTTACGATATCGGTTACGGCGGTCTCGACCACGTTATCGCCAGCGGTGAGGATGTGAACATTCTCGTTCTCGATACCGAGGTTTACTCTAACACCGGTGGTCAGGCTTCAAAGGCTACTCCTCTCGGTGCTATCGCACAGTTTGCTGCACAGGGTAAGCGCATCAAGAAGAAGGATATCGGTATGATTGCCACTACCTATGGATATGTTTATGTTGCTCAGATTGCTATGGGTGCTGACCACGCTCAGACCCTTAAAGCCATCCGCGAGGCAGAAGCTTACCACGGACCTTCACTCATCATTGCTTACGCTCCATGTATCAACCACGGTCTGAAGGCCAAGGGCGGTATGGGTAAGAGCCAGGCTGAGGAGAAGAAGGCTGTAGAATGTGGTTACTGGCACCTGTGGCGCTTCAACCCAGAGTTGGCTGCCGAGGGCAAGAACCCATTCTCACTCGACTCTAAGGAGCCTAACTGGGCAAACTTCCACGACTTCCTGCTTGGTGAGGTTCGTTACCTTTCTGTCAAGAAGGCTTATCCTAACGAGGCCGAAGAACTGTTTGCCGAGGCACAGAAGATGGCTCAGCAGCGTTACAAGACCTATGTTCGCAAGACTCAGGAGAACTGGGAAGACTAATCCCCTCTCCTCTCTATAATCATTGGCAAGGCACTATATGGGCCTTGCCTTTTTTTATGCGCTGTCAGTCATGACATTCTCATTCTTGCCAATATAGAAACCTCACCAGTTTCATCTTTCTATAGTAGAAATAAAAAAAACAGGCATCAGAAACTGACACCTGTTTGCTTTTCCAATTCAATCTGTGTTTGGACGAATTATCTCTTTTGCCTTATTTACAAAGTCGTAGCCTTGTTTTGCAGATAATAGTCTAAGATGGTCATTGCCGTCATTGCTTCTACAATAGGTACGGCACGAGGCAATACACAAGGATCGTGTCTGCCACGCGCTAAAAGCGTAGTTTCCTGTCCTTCGATGTTGACCGTCTGTTGCTCGCGCAGAATGGTAGCCACTGGTTTGAAGGCAACACGGAAATAGATATCTTCTCCATTGCTGATGCCACCTTGAATTCCACCACTGTGGTTGGTTAATGTGGTGATGTGATGATCTCGATTGACGAAGATGTCATTCTGCTGAGAACCACGTGAGTTGACGCAACTGAAACCTTCACCATATTCAAAACCTTTGGCAGCATTGATACTCAACATGGCACTACCAAGAGCAGCATGTAATTTTCCAAATTCAGGCTCACCCAATCCAGCAGGACACCCTTTTACCACACAAGTGATAATGCCACCAATAGTATCGCCATCAGCTTTGACGCTTTCTATCAAGCGCACCATTTCCGCAGCCTTCTCGCTATCTGGGCAACGCACGATATTATTCTCCCGTAACGATAGATCGTAATGGGTATAATCATGCAATAAGGCAATATCCCCTACCTGAGAGGTGAACGCCTCGACCGAAATACCCAACTGTTGTAAAGCAAGTTTAGCCAATGCACCTCCTACAACCCGACTGATGGTAATGCGAGCTGACGAACGTCCACCACCGCGATGGTCTCTCAGTCCGTATTTTTGTTGATAGGTATAATCAGCATGCGATGGTCTGAATGTATCACGCATGTTGTCATAATCATACGAATGTTGGTTGGTATTACGTACAATAAACCCAATAGGACATCCTGTCGAACGTCCTTCAAAGACACCGCTAAGCAGTTCGACACGATCGGCTTCCTGCCGTCCCGTGGTTATCTTGCTTTGTCCCGGACGTCGGCGATCAAGTTCCTGTTGGATGAAATCAGGATTGATGAGAATACCCGCAGGCATTCCATCTACCACACCGCCAATCGCCTCACCGTGGCTTTCCCCGAATGTGGTAAGCGTGAAAAGATGTCCAAACGTATTTTTCACCTTATATCGTTTTAATGATTAGTTTTCATGACAGTGGCCACCGCAACTGCATTCACCATCGCCGTGTCCTCCGCAACAACCTTCTTCGTCGTGGTTTCCACATCCACCGCCACAACATCCTTCACCGTCGTGATGGCAACCGCCACCGCAACCTTTACCGCTGAGATGAGCAATCAGTTTCTTAACCTCATCTTCAGTAGCATCTCTGTTTTCCAGAATCTCACCTTCAAAATAGAGGGTCTCACCTGCCAGAGGATGATTCATATCTATTTTCACCTTATCGTTTCCAACTTCCAATACACGACCGTAGAAGCGTTGTCCTTCTGCGTTTTGCAAGGGAACAATGGCATCCTCATAAATATGTTCGCTATCAAATTTGCCATTCACATGGAATATGGTACGGTCCAACGATGCAACCTGTTGCTCGTCATAATCACCATAAGCTTCGTCTTTAGAAAGAGAGAAGCTGAACTGCGCACCCTTTTCCAAGGAAATCACCTGTTGTTCAAAAGCATCGAGGGCAAATCCAAATCCACTTATAAAATGGAATGGTCTGTCAGCCTTAGCTTCTTCTACCATTTCTTTACCATGATCACCATCCACATAGAGTTTGTAAGTGAGGGCTATAAACTTATTGTTTGCGTTATTCATATCTTTATCTATTTGTATTACAATTATGTTTCTAACTCTTTTTTCAATTTGTATGCAAAGGTACGCATAATTTGATGGAAAAACAAATATTCTATGCGCTTTCGTGAAAATCTGATAAAATGTGTTCTATATTCGCTGTTATTTGATTAAAATCAAGAAACAGCCTGTTTGCGCACACAAATATACAAAACCACTTGTATGATATCAAAATACTCTCTATCTTTGCATCGTCAAACAGGAAAAAGACCTGAAGACAAGTAAGGATAACATTATTAATTTAAGGTAAAAGAAAGGGTAACTAAAATGAAAAGAATGATTTTTGCAGTAGCTGCAATGTTGAGCATGACAATGGCTTTTGCAGACAATGAGAACACTAACAGCGTAAACAATGCTGAGGCTTACAACATGAACATCAACATGAACATGCTCTCACGTGCACTTGATTTGACTGGTGACCAGAAGGCAAGTGTTGCTGACATCCACAAGGTATTCTGTGCAGAAATGGACTTTGCCGGACAGTCAAGCAAGGAAGAGCGTGGTACTATGATGAACAAAGCCATCAACAAGGACTTGGCTTACATGCACACCGTACTTAATGAAGAGCAGTACAAAAAGTATGTAATGCTGCTGAATGTGACCATGGCCAACCGTGGTCTGAAATAAACAGCCTCCGATGTGAAAAGGTTAATATAGACAATGGAATCGCTGTTCTCATGATGAGGACAGCGATTTTTTTTGTTGCTCTGTTATACAACTCCTCTACCCTTTCATACGCTTCACTTCTATAATGATGCGACATCCTTGCGTATAACTGGCATCTATCATTGCATTTCCTCCCAAGCGGCGGGCTATGGCGCGACACAGAGGAAGTCCAATACCTGTACCTACAGTAAACGGATTAATCTTTGTAAACTGTTCGAAAACCCATTCTTGCTTATCGGCAGGAATACCAGGACCGTTATCGGTCACCGTATAACGCAAGAGATCTCCATCTATGGCACAGTTCAACGCCACATGACCTTCTTTAGCAAATTTTGTAGCATTATCAATAACGAGTGCTAACGCTTTGCCTATGAGATCCATATCACTGCAGAATGTCTGGTCGGAATTTGGCTCCATTTGCGTTGTTATTTCAAACGAACATTCTGTATGATGTTCCATCTGACGTACTGTATCGTGGAGTAATGCTACCGGATTGAAAGTACTTACCTTCAACTGTCTGCTCTCAACATCCGACACATCAATAATATTGTCGATCAATTTAGTCAATAAGACGCCATTATCGACGATGAGTTTGGTCATCTCTTTACACTCAGGATTATCTGCATAATTCATATCGACAATCTGAGAGAAGCCCACAATGGCGTTGAGCGGCGTACGAATCTCATGTTGGATATTACGGATGAAATTGGTTTTCATTTCAAGTGCACACGACACATCATTATAAGCTCTCTGCAATTTTTTGCGTGCCCTTAATACCGAGAAAAGCCATAATCCTAATACGATCAATATGACAACAGAGACAAAGATAAAGAAATATGCCTCTTGCAATTTCTTATGTTCGAGTTCTTCCTGAATAGCAGAGTTGCGGCGTTGAAGATCATGCAATCCAAGAAGTTGTGAGAATTCCTCCGTATTGCTACGTGCCTCCGCCAGACGATTAGAATCGTTGATTTCCACCAGTTTCTTATAACATTCTACGACACCTTTATAGTCTCTCAGATGTTCCAATATTTCTGCACGATCCTTAAAATACATACTGGTATATGGATTTATTTCCATACGTTTCTTGATAGCAACAATAGAATCGGAAGCTTGTAAAGCCTGGTGCCATTTGCCTTGGTTCATAGAGTGTTCCAAAACAAGATTATAGTAATAGCGCTTTGAATCATCGCTTTTGTCTGCTAATAATGTTTTTAGCACGGTTGACAATTCTATGTTGTCACCTTTCGGTTTGCTATTCTTTGTATCATGTTGCAAACAATAGGTGCCATAAATATACCAATACCGATTCAATTGAAATGCCCACAGGCAATGTTGCGATGGATGGTCGCGCTTTTCATAGTCATCTTTATACTTATCGTAGAGTTCCTTAGTACGCTTCAGATACTTCAACGCCAAAGCATTCTTACCATTGCTGCAAGCCGCTAATGCCATTTCAGAGAATATAGTCGCTGCCATATAGGCTTTTTTGATCTTTTCACCTGGGAAGGTGCGGTCAATATATTGACAGAGTTCCTGCATAGTATTCAATGCCATTTGCTCATTATTGGTATCATTATAGTGTTCATAGATGGCACTTTTGCCTTCTATCACACAGCGAGGTTCTTGGGAAATATTTGTCATTTCGCGTGCTATGACCATTGCAGTATGGAATAGTCCGTTGTTCTGATAACCATACATCACAAAGCGAAAGCAGTTGAAAATGGCATTCATACGCTTAGGATAGTGCTGTTTCAGTTCGTAAAGGATTTCACGCGCCTTATTAGGATTTTTATCTTTCAGCGCATAAATATACACTTGCTGCGTATAGGCTTCAGTAATGGCAAGCGTATCGTTCTGCTTTTTTCCTTCTCTCATCAACATTTGTGAAAGTTGCATGGCATTATCATTATAAATGGCTGCTTCTGCATTCTTATACAACTGTTGAAGGTGGGCGGTCTTAAAGCCGTCATATTGACTTTTTGCTTGGGCTGACAATGCTATTGCCAACACAAATATCGTCAAAACACTCTTGACAAGCACAGAGGTTGAAACAGTTACGATTTTGGTCATATATTATCTGGCTAGGTGTTAGTAATATGATATGGTCGTGGTTAACCACTATGCAAATATACAAACTAATTGACTCACTACCAAGTTTTTTATCTTTTTTCTTTATACAGAACCTTAAAATGATCGCATTCCTGGACAAGCAAATAAAAAAAAGCACACCGGTCGGGGAAACCAGTGTACTGATTATTTAATCTCTCCCAAATCCTTATGACCGGATTTAGGCTTATTGTAGCTTTTTTATTCAGGTTTACTATATCGATCGCCAGCTTCTTTGACAAGGCGACGGGCAAACGGCTGAGGATAACCAGGACGTTCAACAGTTTTACCAAAACCATACTCGCTACGCAAGAATCGTCCCTGAGCATCTACAGGCTTGACTGCCATGTCGTTATGGCGAACGATAAGATAGGTAGCCAACTGCTTCCAACGAGCAAGCATCTGCTGTGCTTTATTGACACTATAGTCGTTGAGGAACTTCTGCATCTGTGCAGGTTCCATCGTCTGTGCCTTCGCCTCTATTTCTGCCTGTTGGTCGAAATAAGACTGCTGCAAAGAGTCTCTCACCTGTTTCAGGTCGGGGAAGAGAGCTGAATAACGGGGATAAACCATATTGCTCACCCAGTTGCACACCCAGAAAGCACTACGGTCGCTGAAAGTGATGGCATCAGCTCCTGGTGCATTGAAGCATTCCGGACGTTGGGTCATCGAACAATAGATAGGCACGAATGCCACCATATTGCCATCATCGTTGCCAAACCAGAAACATCCTCCTACCTCACGAGGTAACCAAGAACGCATCTGCGAAACAAATACGAAGGATGCCTGCTGGGTTGAGATTGGGCGCTCGTTGAAGTAAGTTTTACCATCAACCTTATAGTAAAGAGGCGTCGGGCGATAAGGCATCTGCCAGATTGATGCCGTCCTTGGTGGGAATGAGTTGCTTGCCCTTTCTCTGGACAAAGCCCATCTGCACCAGCTTTTCCAAAATAGCGGCACGGGTGGCCGGTGTGCCTAATCCTTTGCGCTCGGCGTCCTCCGGCATATTCTCGGCCCCAGCCCGTTCCATAGCGGACAGCAGCGTATCTTCTGATACATTTTGTCAAGGTGGTTTTAAGAAATTTTCCCGCAATCGTTCATAATAAGCCGCTTGATTTTATCGCTCATAGTTTCCTTGCTGGTGGTGCTGAAGTGGATTTTCACCCGATAGGTCGTGTTTCCGATTTTCTTCACAATATCGGGCTGTTCTGCTTCCTTTACGGTCAGAGGGGAAGCGTTTGCGGGGGTGCTGGCTTTATTGCTCATAGGCTCTCCTTTCCATGAAAAAAGCCCTCATGCTACGGCGCACAAGGGCTTATAGTCATTCTTCTATAACTCTGAAAGTGCGAAAGTGCAAAGTGCAAAGGGTCTGCGTTTTGCACTTTCAGCTTGCGGGTTCGGGTGGCTGCTTCTTCTTGATGAAGTTGTACCATTGACCGCCGA
>OQWI01000361.1_pt1 | contig 20799 bp, 10 predicted proteins | sample 1691551 | NCBI WGS metagenome assembly OQWI01 (sample SAMN03418259, study PRJEB22391) | human gut metagenome | biome: human-gut; feature: organic feature; material: feces | host: Homo sapiens | place: Tanzania | collected 2013-01
ATTCGCTATTTTTTGTTTACTCCTTCCCCCACTCCTTCTTTACATCAAAGCAGGGTCAAGCCTTGTGCTGGCACGTCCATATCGCCAGCTGCGCTTGGTGTGTTCACCACCTCCAATTTGCAAGGCTTGCCAAAGGCAAACGAGTCGTCGCCATCCACATAGCGCACTTGCACCTCAGTCACATTGCTTTGGTTGGTGCCCTTGAAATAAGTGGGGTTGTAGATGCCCACGGTATTGTTTGGAGTGTCGGTATTCACGCCACCAATGTTCACAGTGCCGTTTGCACCCACGATGGTGCCACCGAAGTTCACATAGCCGATAGTGGGCACTTGGTTAGCGTCGATGGTGTATTGAATTTCCACACCATTCACACCCTTGTAAACCACGCCCTTAGCCATTGATGTGCCGATAGGAGTACCCACCACCGACTGTCCACGGCCTGTGGTGCCACTGGTGAGCCAAAAGTCGCCATTCACACCCACATAGTAGCGCTGTCCAGGTTCTGTTTTACGTTCACACATTTGCGAAACGGTTTCGCCGCCAGCCATCATGTCGGTGCCGCTTACCGCACGGATTTTCACATAAGGATTGGTCAAATCCACTGTGGTGTAGAACACACGCAAGTGCTTGTTGCCACTTTGAAGCAACATTGAGGTTTGTGTGGTACCCGGTCCGATGTAAGCGTGAAAAGTGGTATCGACCGAGTAAACAGTGCCAGCCACATCGCATGATCCTTTCGCATTTGCTCCAAGTGCCACAGCACCAGCGAGCATCAAAGCAGTAAATATTCTTTTCATTGATTGGATAATGTTATTTTATTAATAAAGCCTCTCCCCAGCCCTCCCCTAAAGGGAAGGGTGCTTGAATGCTTGTGAGCCTGGGGGTTTTATTATTTCAAAATCAAGTTAATCAGTGCAGTCACGTCGCCCACGTTCACTTCACCGTCGCCGTTAAGGTCGCACATGGCATCGGCGTAGTCGGCGAGGGAGAGAATCTTGTTGATCAACGCTGTCACATCGCTGGCGTTGATTTCGCCATCACCGTTGATGTCGCCCTTTTTTGATGGGGCTTCGGGAGCGTCGAGATACACGGTTTCGAAGCCGTTGAAGTGCATGTTATACACCTGTCCAGCCTTCGAAGCGTTCATGTTGAGTTGGATAGAAATCAGTGAAATGGGATAGTTAGCCATCTCGGTAGCGGCACACCAGTCGGCAGTAGGCAGGTCAACCACCATTTCCTTGTTGGCTGTGATAGCCGCTGGGGTGATGGTGTGGTAAACCATACCGCCACCATTGGCACGCAAACCAAACACGAAGTTTTTCACTGGTGCCTCGCCAGGATTGACGCGCACACGAATCATATCGGGCAAACTCCACAAGCGAAAGGTCTTGGTGAGCACGATTTTTGGACTACGGGCCGACACGCCTGTGTAAGTGTAATCGAAACCATTGCCTACGGCTGTGGCTACCACGTCCTTACCACCAGTCTGGCTGAGTTTCCATGTGGTGATATCGAGGTTTGGGTCGATTGGCATCACGCGAGCCTCAGGAATTTCCACGCTCACTTGCATGGTGTCGCAGATTTCGCCCAGCACACCCACCACTTGGGTTTTGCCGTTGCGCAAACCTTTCAGCACGCCGGTGTGCTCGCCAATGCTGACGATGCTCTCGTCGAGGCTCTTCCAAGTGAGTGCCAATGGGCTGATGTTCATCACATTCTCGCCGATGGTGGTCTGCACGTCCACAGTGTATTCCTTGTAGCCATTGGTGATGATAGAGTCGTTGGCGATTTTGATGTCGTCCACTCCATCAAGAATTTGAATTGGCATCGAAACGGTAGCGCCTTGGTATGTGGCAGTGAGTGCGCCTTCACGCGCGGTACCGTCGGCATAGAAAGTGGTGTCGCCTATCACATGGCCGAGTGATTCGGGGCAAGAGATGGTCACGCCCTTCACATCGGTATTCACGAGCATACCATATTGGTTGTAGCCGTAGAATTTTGGAGTGTAAACGCCATATTTTGGAGTGTGTAATGCGAAGTCCACGAAACGGATACTTGCCACCGCATCGTCGTCGGGCGCAGAACTCACGGCATAGAACGCGTTACCGTCGGCACGCTCATTACCATCGCTTGGCTTGTTGCGAACACCGAGGGTGCTGGTGTAGAGCACCGATGAGCCACCACCGTCAACGTTCATTGCGTCGGTCGCGCCAGCATAGCGCATGATGTCGGCAAGCCATGTGGTGCGAACACCGCTTGAAATGGGCGAACGGCCGTCAACCACCAGGAAGTAAGCCTTCTTGCCACCATCGCCATATCCCACAGCCGAGCGTGGGTGGCGCGCACTTGCATCACCACGGTCGCCTTCGCTCTGGAGGGTTTCGCCATTTTCCAAAATCTTAGGATTACCCGAAATAACCTGGTAAGGCTCTACCGAGAGGTCGCCAAATGTCCATGATGGCGAAACGGTGATGATGTCGCCTTCGTGGAGTTCGGAAATGAACGTGGCGGCAGTACCATGGCCGTGAAGCACATATCCACCCTTGGCAATGTCCATATCGCCAGCGGTACTTGGGTTGCCCACCAGCTTCATTTTAAATGGCTTTGCGGTTTCAAATTTCTCGCCTTCCACCAGCACGGCAGCCACCTCGCAACCAACGCCAGTTTCTGCAGTTGCGCCGTAATACAGGTCGTTGTAGATGGTCACCTTGTTTTGGTTGGAAGCCGATTTTTCGTTGGCATTCACATTGATGCCGCCCAAAGTGGCTTTTTTGCCATTTGGAGCCTCAACCGAACCACCGAAGAAGAAAGGATTCACATACACCGAGCCCTTGGTGTCAACCACAAAGTTTTTGAAGGTGCGCGCATTGTTGCGTGCACGGTAAATCACGCCATCGACCACGGTAGAGCCGACTGGGGTACCCACCTTCGACACACCGCGGTTGGTCTTACCCGAAGTCATGAAGAAGTCGGCATTTATGCCCACAAAATAGCGTTCGCCAGCCTTCGACTTGCGCTTCGCCATGCCCGAAATGGTTTCGTTGCCGGCAACCTTGTCGGTAGCGCACACACCACGGAGCTTCAGATAAGGGTTGGTCAGATCCATTGTGGCATAGAACACACGCAGCGCATCACCATTGGCTGGATTTCTAAACCAAAGCGATGTGGAGGTGGTGCCAGGACCCACTTGATTGTGAAACAGCGTATCAACTGTAAATGTAGTTCCCTGGAGCGACCAGGTGTCGGCAGCCATGGCAGAAACGCTTGCCGCGGCCGCTAAAAGCATAGATAGTATAGTTTTTTTCATTTTAAAATGATTATATAAATTTCAAGATTGTAAGAGACCATCAAAAAAATCCACACAAGCATCAAAAGCCCATCAAAAAGCCCTTCCCTTCAGGGGAGGGTTTGGGAGAGGCTATTTAGAGTAGATTTTCTCTCACGTCAATGTATATTAAAATCGTCATTAGTCGTTTGTAGGCATAAAGATACAAAATAAAGTGCAAAGCACAGCTACCCACCACCAAAAAAAAACACCTACCCCACCCCAATTCCCCAAATCCCACGAATCAAAAACCGAATCATAACGTAGGGACATGCCTTCGGCATGTTTCGATGGCAACCACCAATTTTCTGTGAAAACGCATTGGAAACATGCCGAAGGCATGTCCCTACGTCATGGCGTTATCTTTTTTCGTTACGATTGGGGGCAAAAAAATCCCCTGCGTGGTGGGTGCCACACAGGGGGAGATATTTGATAGATGGTTAGGTGGATTTAATCACCACACCTAACTTCTAAATTCGGTTTTAGTTACCTGCCAAGATAATGTTAATCAGAGCGGTAACGTCGGATACGTTCACCACACCGTCGGCGTTGATGTCGCAAGTAGCGTCTGCGTAAGTTGCAGTGCCGAGAATCTTGTTGATAAGAGCAGTAACGTCAGATACGTTAACCACGCCGTCAGCGTTGATGTCGCCCTTAGTGCCTGGTTCTTCACCACCACCTACGTTCTTACCAATTTGGTAAACTGCCATACCGTTGAAGCTCTTGAAGTCGAAGAGAGTAACAACGTCTTTAGCGTCGTTGTATTCTACGTTGAAGCAGTGTACACGGTTACCACCGTCAGAAGTTTGACCGAGGCTGTCGGCAGGAATTTGCCAGTACTTAGTCATACCACCGAGTGACATACCTTCACCGAGTTCTACGATGTTAGCTTGGCAACCGTGACCAGTACCAGCGTATTGAGCGATTGAGTAAACCATGAAGTTACGGTTGTCGAGAGTGAATTCAGCCACACCGTTAGTACCAGCTTCTGGATAGAGAGCCTTGTCAACTGCTTCGAAGCTGTCGATGATGCTACCAGTCACGTCGTAGAGAGCTGGAACAGAGTTGAAGCCGTCGATGTAGAAAAGTTCGCCAGCGTAAGGAGTTTCGCTTGCTGGGTCGTAGCACATCTTCACAACTGGTGCGTAGCTCCAGTTAGTCACTGTTTCAGGGAAGAAAGCAGTGATTTCGAGAGAGAGGTCACCTTCGAAGCCGCCTTCAAATTCTTCAGCGCCTTGGTCAGCGTGCCAGCGGTAGATAGTAGCCACTTGAGTACCAGCGTTCATAATGTTACATTCAGCTTTTTCGCGAGTGATGTCACCAATCACATCGTAGTAGTCGGTACGAGCAATCTTGTCACCCTTGCTGAGGGTAGTAACGAGAGTGAGCTCACCAGTTTCTACGTTGAGTGTGTAAACAGGAATATCAGCAGCCTTTTCGCCAGTGTAAGGGATTACCCAAACGTGACCGAAGTTGTCGCGGCCAATGCTGTTCACGCCCAAGAATGCGCCGTAAGGCTTGCCATTGAGAGTTACATCGAGGGCTGGAAGTTCGGCACCAGTCTTAGCATCGAGACGATAGATTACTGATTGAGGCACAGTGTCGCCAGGAGCCACAACAGCAGCCTTAACTTCTGAGCGAGCAATGTAGATAACGCCATTGTTCATCACAGCTGTACGTGCGCGAGTGTTGCAATATTCAGCCTTAGGGAACACAGTTGGAGTGTGGAAACGGTCAAGGATCCAACTGTTCACAATTTTGATGCCGTTCACTGGTTCATAAGTCTGACCGTCAGTGACCGCAAATGCAGACGCAAATGCCACGAGAGCAAGCGCTGCAGTAAGTAAAAATTTCTTCATTTTTTAAATAGGTTATTAAAATTATTAATTAGTTTTAGAATAGTCGAACTATACTCTCTACAAAGTAACTACTTTTTCCGCAAATAACCAAATTTTCAACTCAGAAACTTCTAAAAAGAGTCAACGAGTCAACAGGTCAACGAGTCAACGAGTTTTGGGGTCTGTTTGGGTCTGTCATGGGTCCGAAGGGTCTGCTTGGGGTCCGACAAACAAAACACCTATTTAATCCATTAAATCCTATTTCCACCTATTTTATTTTTTAGGTGATAATCGGATTTCAATGGATTAAATAGGTGTAAAATTTTTCACATACCCATCTCCCCCATTTGCCCTCCCTTTAAGGGAGGGTTGGGAGGGTCTCGGTCTTTTTTACTTTACCACTTTGCCTGTGGTGCCGTCGGCGCGGCGCACCACATAGATGCCCTTGGTGGGGTTGGTCACCTCACGACCGCACAGGTCGTAGTAAGCCACCACTTCAGCCTTGTCGGTGACAACGCTTTCGATAGAGCTTTCCACCTGCTTTTCAAAGTCGGCGAGCGAGCGTGGAGCCACTGCTGGCGTAGGAGTGAGGTAGTAGCAAATGCCGGTCACATTCCACACGCTGTTGAAGTAGCCGTTAGTGGAAGTGCCGTAGATGTCGGTGCCACGGAAATACCAGAGTTCACCGGTGCGGGTCCCGTCGGTCACATAGTGGAAAGGCACGTTGAATTTGCCATAATATTCAGGGTCGGGGTAGTTGGCATATTTCTCGTCGAACTTCAAGCCCTTCACTGTCACGAGTTGGAACATCAGGCTTGAAGCGTCGGCAGCGTGAATTTCGTCCATTGTCACCACCTTTGGCTCTACGGTGTTGCCTTCCGAGGTCACACGCCAAGCATCGGCAGCCACAGGCACGAAGTCGATACCACCATCATCAGAGAAAATCACATTACCCACCAGGTCGGTGATATTGGAGCCTTCTTTCACTTTGGTCAAGTCCACTTCTTCGTAGCCACAGCCCGAAGCCGAACGAATTTCGGCAGCGCCTTGCTCGTCTTGAGCATAGAAAGTGAAGAAATTGCTGTCGATAGCGGTCACGGTGGCGTTGCCCTTGTAGAGATAAAGGGTGTTCATCGAAATGTTGTCCTCGTCGTAGAGTTCCTTAAACGAGTTAACGCTCACAGTTTCGATTGGGCGCCAAGTGATGGTTTGGGTGCAAGTTTGCGCACCTTCGGCGCTGAACGCGATGCGGTCGTCAACCTTCGCAGCATTGGTCACGGTGAGGGTGAGCGTAACATCTGCGCCGTTATCGCTTTCGGCATCAGCCTTGGCGATGGTAGCAGGAGCCACAGCCAGTTCGCCAGAGGTGGGAGCAGAAATAGTGATGTCGCCAGTCAAGTTCTTCGCCTTCACGTTCACGGTTTGGGTGTAGGTCAAACCTTGGTACACCTTGCCGAAGTCGGCGGTGAGCGATGAGAGCGTAATCACAGGCTTTTTGGTGTCGTCGGCTTTCGCTGGGGCGAAGATTTCAGCCCAAGTCGATGCCACACGCACCTCATCGATAGTGCCTTCTGGAGTTTTTGCCACAGCGGTAGAACCTTGACGGATTTCGATGCCACGCACATCGGCGAGCGATTCGGTAGCGGTTTCGTTGGCCACGGCAGCGGCTGCTGGTTCGGCATCGCTCTTGGCAGGATTAATCCAGAGTGAAATGATGTCGTTGTCGGCACCTTCCACAATTTGATATTTCACCACGGCAAGGTAGGTGGTGTTGAGCGCCAATTCCTTGTCAGCCCAAGTGACTGTTGATTTCACATTGCCCATGTTGCCCACATTGCGGCTCACACCGAGTTTGAAGCCGTCGCCAGAAGCCTGAGCAAACAAGCCAGCGCCTTCTGAGCCAGCCTCTGAGTCGCCAAACTGGGTGGCGTCAAGCGAATTGGCACCGGTGAGTGCCATAAATGCGGCAGATCGAGAGCCTGATGGCTGTTGGCTGAAATTCACCAAAGCGGCATAGTAAACCACACCTGTGGCAGCGTCGGTACCCTTGTCGCGGAAAAGTGCTTGGCAATATTCGCCCGATTCCTTTGTCAATTTCACTGCCTTGTCAGCCGCAGCGTCTTGATAGCCAGCGAAAGTGAGAGGAGAGTTAATCACTTGAATGGGAGCGGTGGTTTTCTTGCCAAACTTCACCCATTTACCATTGCTGTAAAGATTACCTTCAGCATAATCGAACGACTCGGCGAGGTAAGTTTCAGCGTTCGCTGTCAATGCCATCGCGGCAAAGGCAGCGCAAAAAAGTAACATTTTGTTCATTAATTAGACTGTTTGTGTTAAAAAACGGCACAAAGTTACCAAAAAAATTCTAAAATTCCCCAAAAACACAGAATAATATATCAGAGTCAACAAGCCAACAGGTCAACGAGTCAACGAGTTTTTTGGGGTCTGTTTGGGTCTGTTATGGGTCTGAAGGGTCTGCTTGGGTCCGAAAAGCAAAACACCTATTTAATCCATTAAATCCTATTAACACCTAAAAAATAAAATAGGTGAAAATCGGATTTCAATGGATTAAATAGGTGTAAATTTTATTTCACGGACCCAAACGGACCCAAGCAGACCCATCGGACATAACCCCAGTAAGCCCTCCCTTTAAAGGGAGGGTTTGGGAGGGTCTTTACTTCAAAATCATATTAATCAGGGCGGTAACGTCGCTCACGTTGATTTCGCCGTCGCCGTTGATGTCGCACACGGCGTCGGAATAGGTGCTGCTGCCGAGGATTTTGTTGATGAGGGCAGTAACATCGCTCACGTTCACTTCGCCATCGCCATTGATGTCGCCTGACAGTGGGGCTGCCACATAGTGGAACTGGAGAATGGGCGAATAGTCAGTGTAGAGAACAGTGGTGGAGCCGGCTTTGCCGTAGGCGTAGCGCGCACGCACATAATATGACTTGCCATCTACAGGTCGACCAGTGCCAGTCATTTCATTAAGCGCAATGGTGGCAAATTGGCCACCTGTGAGCGTGGTCTTCCACGATGTGCGAACAGGGAACGACTTCGATGTGCTGATTTCGATGCGGAGCGATTGTGCGCCTTCCTGTGGCACAACGTCGATGTGCTGATTGCCACGCAGCGTAGTACCATCGGCAGCTGGAGTGACGAAAACAGGAGCCGCTGGCACCACATTCTTGGTGGTGAACGACGACACCTCGCTCTGGTCAGTGGCATCGCCCAAACGAGCGGTGACTTGAACATAATAGGTGGTGCCGCCAGCCAATGCAAAGCGTGGCACGCTCACCGATGCCTCGGTGGTCTCAACCGTATATTCTGGCGTGGTCATTTTAGCATTCGATGAAATGCTGAGGGTATAGACGGTGCCTTCGGCTGCCTTGTCCCAACTGATTTCGGGCATCAATTCCACATCAGCAGCACCCTTTGCAGGGGTCTTGACGGTCATCTTTTCGCAAGTGAACGAAGCCACGTCGCTGGTGGTGCTGGAGAGGTTCAAACCGCGCGATGACACTCGCCAATAGTAGGTGCCAGGTGTGATACCTGGGATTTTGGCGATTGCCACAGCGGTGTCGGGCACTTCGATATATGCCACAGCATTTTTGCAAGCCGCATCACTAAACACCTCCACAGTGTGGATGGTGCCGTCGGTGCGCCAAGCGAGGTTGGAGAGCATAGGCACAGTGGCACCGTTGGCAGGGCTGGTGATGACGGGCTTTTGAGCTGGACGCGACTGGCTGCCTGCAAGCACTGGTGCAAACTCGTTTTCCCAACGGTCGAGAATGGTGACAGCAAAGCGATATCCAGTGGCGTAAGCTTCCTTGATGTCGTAGCTATTGGGATAGGTGAAGCCGAGCAGATATTGCGCTTGGCAGCGGAACGACGCATCGTCCACACTATCGGGAATGGCATATATGGCGTAGCGCACATTGTCAACAGCGTCCCATTTGAGGGTGTTGCCCTCACGGCGGCAGTTTGCCACAGTGCCATACTGCTGCGGTGGAGCAATCCACTCGGTGCTTGGGCTAAGCGCAGGAGTGGTGAACACCTGCTTTTTGAGCCAGCGGCGCAAGCCCCAAGTTTTGCCGTTGATGGTGCCGTTGTTGTTACGCCAAGTGCTGTATTTGAAATACACCATACCTTGTGCGCCAGCGTCGCGCATCACATTCACCTGCTTCACAAATTCAACCAAATCCCAACCATCTTTACCAAAGCTGGAGCAAGATTGGCTGATATACACATGGCGATTGAATCGCTTGCCTATCTTACCCCACCAATCGGTCACTTCGTCGAAGTTGCCGGTGGTGTTCCAATACACCTGTGGCGAGATAAAGTCGATGGTGCCACGAGTGACCCACGCCATAGGGTCGCTGTAGATTTGGTTGTACTGCCAATCCGAGCCCGGACATGGCTCCACGCCATACTTTTCAGCCACTGCTGGTGACGAGCAAGCCACACCGGCTGGGCCGATACCGAAGCGCACCCAAGGTTTGGTCTGCTTAATCATGGTGTTAACATCAGCCACCATCTGGTTCACGTTTTCGCGTCGCCAGTCGCCTTGGCTGAGCGTGCCGCCGCCGTTTGTGTAAGCATTGTAGAGGTCGGCATCGAGCGAGAAGTCGCAGCCACCCTGATTGTAGAAATAGTCGTCGAACACCAAGCCGTCCACATCATATTTGCTGATAATGTCTCGGCACACATCCACCACTCGCTGGCGCACTTCGGGAATACCAGGATTGAGCACCGTTTCGTAGTCGGTGGTGAGCAGCCATTCGGGGTGAGTGTGGATATAGTCGCGGTCGCTCTGCCCCCACTTGGTTGACTTTGGAGAATAGCGGTAGGGGTTCACCCACGCGTAGATTTCGATGCCACGCTTGTGCGCCTCCTGCACAATCCATTGCAGAGGGTCGAAGGCAGGCACATCGCCACGCTTTGCCACAATGTAGCTCGACCATGGCTCATAAGCAGAATTATACATGGCATCGCACATGGCGCGCACATGGTAATACACGGCGTTCATATTGTTGGCAGCCAATGTGTCGAGCATACGCTGACACGCCACCTTCATGGTGTTTGCATTGCTTTCGGTGATGTGGCTGGAGGGCCAGTCGCTCACATAGGCACTCATCCACACGGCGCGTTGCTCACGCTTTTGCTGCGCCTGCGCCGTAGCCACCCCAAAGAGCAAAGCCACACAAATTGCGAATTTTAAAATAGAGTTCATGATAAAAAAGTATTTTTTGGAAAATGTTTTTTTAGAAGATTTTTTAGAAGTTAAGAAGTTAGGGAAATTAAGAAGTTAAGACGATAGCTTTTCTATTGGCAATGGTGCCGTCTTAACTTCTTTAACTTCTGAACTTCTGAACTTCTGAAATTAACTTCTGAAGTCAACTTCTGATTAAAAACAAAGCAGGGGACGCTGAATTTGGTATTAGCGTCCCCTGCTGTCATATTTCAGTTAAGAAACAGTCGAGAGAGGTGGATTAAAACAATGCTGTCTTGCGTGGGTTGATGCAGACACCAAGAATCTTGTCGTTGTTGTCCATGAATTTATGAACAGTCTTGGTAGCTGGATCGTAGTACATCAAACCAGTGGTGTAAGTCTTATCGCTTGGGAGCGCACGGAAGCCAAAGTACACATAGTGTGTGTTTGGATCGACAGCAAACTGAGTGGTGAACACACCTTCAGCAGCGGTGTTGTTGATTGGGTCTGCGTCCATATTGATAAACTTATTGTAGTTGCTGTATTCCACAGTCTTGTCAGAAGCTGGAATGTCGTATTCGCAGAAGCCAACACCAGGAGTGTTGCCATTGGTCATCCAAACATAGAGCTTGCCAAGGTCTTCATCGAGGGTGAAGGCACGAGGTTGGGTGGTTTCGAGCACGATTGGGTGAGGAATCTTCACGCCTGCGCCAGTCTTGCCGATGTCGCTGGTCTTGAAGCGGTAGATACCGTTACCAGAGTAGTTCTTACCCCACCAGAACATACCGCTCTTGTCGATGTAAAGACCAGTGTGGATAGCACCGTAAGCGATACCTTGCTGGTAGTAAGCGAGTTGGTTGTTCACCACGAAGTAGCCGTCAGTGCTTGAGTAGATGGTGCTTTCACGAGCGCCACGAGTGCTCAAAGGAATTTGACGGATACCGGTGTTACGGTCGGTGTAGTAGAGGTAAGTGCCATCGGTGCAGCCTTGGAATGGGTCGTTGAACGCCTGACCACCTACGTTGGTAATCATCACATTCACGTTAGAACCATCAGCAGCCATCACGGTAATCTTACCATCGCCGAGAGTGTTGTTCTCGTCGTTCACATAGTAGTATTGCTTACCGCAGTCGAGGATGTAAACATTGTCTTGTTCAGCACCTGCATCGGTCTTTTCGGTTGCAAACACGAGTTGAGTAGGCATGTTACCAGAGTTCACACCCATATCGAATGGGAGGTTCTTGGTGCCCTTAGGGAGCTTGCTCATATCCACCAGCTTGTAAGCCTTGATATTGCCACCGAGTTCAGCGTAGTAGATGGTTGGGCATGGGTCAGAAGTACCCACTTGCACATTCACATAAGAGTCTTCCAAGCGACGGTTTTCGCCATTCACGTCAAACCAAGTTTGCAATTCAATCTTCTGTGAACCGATGTTCTTGAAGCTGAGTGCGCCAGGGTTGTCGATGGTGCCATCTTCGTGAGAATAGCCCACAAATTCAGTAAGTTCGGTGCCGTCGGCAGTCTTAGTGCCTTCTGGGAACTTCCAAACATACTTACAAATCAACTTTTCAGGGTTAGGCAACTCGATGCCAAGGTTCACTTGCACATCGTTGATCACCACCACTGGTTCGGTTTGGCTGGTCACGCTCAATACTGGAGCGATGTCGTAAATCATCAAAGGAGATGACTTAGAGCCGACACCGTCGACGGTGAGAGTAACGGTGTAAATACCTGCCTTTTCATATTTGTGCTTTGGGTTGGCTTCGTTAGAAGTTTGACCATCGCCGAAATCCCAAGTCACATTGCCACTCTTTGAAGAAGTGTTAGTGAATTGGACAGTTGACACGACATAGAAGTCGAGCGCATATTCATCGCCATCTACCTGGTAAGTGAAATCCACGTCCTTTGATGGGAAGTTGCCATAGTTTGGCTCCTTGTCCACACAAGAGGTTACAGCCAGCATCATAATGGCCAAGAGTACAAAATTCTTTATCATTTTCATAGCGGCTTCGTATTAATTGAGTGTGATTTCTTCATTGTTACTTGTGATACCCACCTTGCCTTCAGTGTCGTAAACACGGTAAGTTGGCTGCAAATAGTAGGTACGAGAAAAATCTACGTTGTAAACCTTGTTACCAGAATCATAAATCCAGTCGATGAATGGAATGGTGCTGATAAGGTCTTTCCAGTAAGGCATATACTGTGCGCGCACAGTAGTGATCTTGCCACCGGTGTCATCGCTGTAGCGGCTGAAGAGCCATGGTGATGACTTGTAAACAGGGAATACGCTCACGCCTTCAGGAGCAGCCTCTGGAGTGGCGATTTCGTTGTAGGTGGTCTTTTCGTCCACTACGGTGATGTAGTAGTAGTGGTCGATTTCGTCAACCATCTCACCCTTGCTGTTCTTCACCTGAGTGTACCAAGCGTCGCTCTTCTTGTCGCTCTCGGTTTCGGTTGGGAAGCTTACGCCATACTTAGCGTTGAGGGCTTCAAAAGTTTCCTTCTTGAAGTCGTACTTCACATACACGTTGCGGAGGTCGTTGTAGTAAGCGCTGTCTTTGGTGAGGGTGGTGATCATGTGTTCCACAAACTCAGTGTCGAAGCCTTCTGGATAGTAGCTCTTAAACTTATCTTCGTCCCATTGTGTTGGAGTTTTCCACACCACAGGAGCGAGAGTGCGTGAGGTTGGGAATGAGTCGGTGAGCACGAATTCGTGTCCGTCCCATTCAGCCTTAGAGTGAGCATATTTCGCCACGCTTTGTGCGCTGCGAACAGTGTCGGTAACTGAATACGACTTGTTGTAAGCCAAAGCGGTGGTGAGCTTAGCGGTGGCAGAAGCGGTTTGTTCGCGCTTCACCTGCACCCACACTTCGCTATGGTCGATTTGGCGGTCAGCCGAGGTGTAGTATTTAGCCTTGAAGCCAGCATATTTGCCCGACTTCACCACCTTAGAGCTTTGTTCCCAGTCTACGGTAGGCAGCACTTGGCCAAGCTCGCCCTTGTCGGCGATGAGGTCGTGATTGGCGCAAGAAGTAAGCACCAACGCTCCCAAAGCTAAAGAACCTATAATATTTAATATTTTCATAATCGTTAGGTGTAATAAATCTTTTAATTAATAACGAGTTCTCACTTATTATTCGCCGGTGAGCGATGTCACTTCACCATATTTCTTAGCCCAAATCATTGGTTCTTGCAGCCACTTGTAGTTCTTGTAAGCGCCGAGGCGTTCAAGTTCTGAGCGGTTGTATTTTTCCTCAGTTTCTGGGTCGTAGTTGATACGTTGAATCCAAGTGTTCTCTTTTTGAGCCTCGGTCAAGCCATCAATCCAGTAAGCAGCGTAGAGGTTGTAAGGACGGCGGAGAGTTGGGTAGATAATTTCTTGGTTATCGCCAATGCCGTACTTGTTACGGTTGTTGCTGTAATGGTAGCGACGCATGTCGGTCCATTGCTCTGCTTGGAGGTAGAGAGCGATGTACTTCTGTTGCATCAAGTCGCTCAACGAGAATTCGCTTGGGTTGAAGAACCAGTGCTTGTTACCGCGTTCGGTCACTTTGTGCACGTTGTAGGTGCGACGCACTTGACCGTGAACGGTCTTTTCGGTGTAGTCTTCAGTGTTGTTGAGGAATGCGTCAACTTGCAAATCCCACCACTTCTTAGCTTGGAAACCAGGAACGTCGCTCTTCGCAGCATCGCCAGGATACTTGTTGTCGGTCTTTTCGTTGTAGTTAGGGTTAGTATACTTCTGGAAGAAAAATTCGAGGTGGCGCTCAATGTTGTGCTCAGTAGCTTCCTTAGCCAGTGCGCAAGCTTGAGTCTTGTCGCCCATCCAGTAGAGAGCCTCAGCCTTGATGAAGTAGAGCTCTTCCATTGTGAAGAGAGGGTTGTAACCGTAGGTAGCACCAGCGTAAGCACCCATATACATATCAGGGAAGTTCACTGCCTTGTAAGATGAACCCATACCGATGTTTGAATCGAGGTAGCGCATCTTCACCTTTGCAGCTTCGATTGATGATGAAGTTGGACCTGTACGGGCAAGCATCAAGAGGCCGCAACGTGGGTCGTTAGCCCAACCGTCGTGCTGGCTTTCTGCTGTAAACTGACCGCAGAGCTTTTCATCGTCTGGCTTACCGATACCGAGGAGGTCAACCATGAAGAACTTGGTAGGAACTGCATCGCTCAAGAGGTTTGGACGAGATTCCCAAGAGTTGATCTTTGGTTGAGCCACACTCCATACACAGCTTTGTTCACCAGTACCGCCGGTGAAGTTGTAGCGAGGTTCGTTGCCAAACCATGCGCCGTAAAGGAGGTCGCCCTTGCGCCATTGTTGGATAGCGGCATCAGCAGCGTCAACAATCTTTTGGCAAGTGGCTGGGCTGTGGTCGATGTTAGGAATGTTGCGGAGCAGCAAGCGAGCCTTGATAGCGAGCACCAAGCCTTTCCAGCGGCTGAGGTCGCCACCATAGATGCGGTCGGTGCTGAAGTCGATCTTCTGGTTATCTGGGCTATCGACGATTGAAGGGTCGTCGAACATCTTAATCAAATCATCAGCCTCTTGGAGCATCCAAGCGTAGATTGATGCTTGGGTGTCGTATTGAGGTGAGTTCGACATGAGCGCTTGTGAGCGTGGCATATCGCCAAATTCGTCGGTGGTCAACTGGGTTGACATCAAGCGAATGGCGCGAGTAATCAATTCGTAGTTAGGTGATTTGATAGCCTGTGAGTTGGCAATCAAGTTCTGACCGTTTTTGCAGATGTCGTAGAAGTGACGACGCCATTGTGGGTGACGGTTCATAGTCAGAAGTTCCCACTCGCTCTTGTAAGAGTAACCAGAGCTGAGCTTGGTCTTGTCGGTGGTGGTGAGCATCTGAGAGAAGTATGCGTTATACTCGGCATTGTCGTAGTTGATCTGCTGAGCATAGAACACGAGCACTGGCAAGCCCTTCTTGGCATCAATCACGTGTGCCTTGTCGGGGTTTACGTTGTCGTCGAGCACGTCTTTACAGCTCACGGTAGTCAACCCCACCAATGCTGATAATGCTATTAATTTTATCTTGTTCATAGTTTTGCCTGAGTTTAGAATGTTGCTTTAAGTGTGAAATTGAAGCTGCGGGTAGATGGCACGTTGTAGTTGTCGATACCAGAACCACCAGCACCACCACCGGTAGAGGCGAGCACAGCTGGGTCGTTGCCTGAATACTTGGTGAGCAAGAAGAGGTTACGGCCTGTTACGGTAGCGGTCAAGCCCTTGATTGGCCAAGTCTTCTTCAGCAGTGAGGTGAAGTCGTAGTTCAAAGTCACATAGCTCAAGCGGATGTATGAGCCATCTTCAATGAAGTTAGATGACACTGCATAGAAGTAGGTGCTCATGAAGTTGTAGTCGAATACCACTGGAGTGGTGTTCTTGCGGTAAGTGCCGTCGCCGTTAGCCACCACGCCGTCGAAGATGTATTCGCGGTTGCGATATTTTTCGAGGGTGTGAGCCATACCGTTGCCCATGAGGTTACGGCCAGTCACATTCACCACGTCGCCGCCGCAACGGCCGTCAACGAGGAATGAGAGCGATGCGTTCTTGTAGCGCAAGGTTGAACCGAAGCCGAGCAAGAAGTCAGGTTCGCGGTTACCGATGAGCGTACCCTTTGAAGAGCTGATCACTGGATAACCGTTTTCGTTACAGATCACGTTGCCGTCAGGGTCGCGCATATAGTCCTTACCAGTGATACCAGTGGTAGAGCCACCGAGGTAAGAAACTGAGTAGATATCACCATACTGACCTGCGTTGATTTCCGACACACCTTCTGGGAGGTAGGTCAGCTTACCGCGGTTGTATGAGAAGTTCACGTTAGCAGTCCAGTCGAAATCTTCGGTCTTGATGATGTCTTGACCGAGGGTGATTTCCATACCGTGGTTGAGCACGGTACCTTCATTACGGGTTTGGAGAATAGTACCCGAAGCAGGTGACACACGCACCTGCACAATCTGGTTGTCAGCAGTGGTTGAGTAGTAAGCCACGTCTAAGCGAGTGCGGCTGTTGAAGAAGCGCAAGTCAGCACCAATTTCCCATGATGAGTCCATTTCAGGCTCAAGGGTGATAGCGCGTGAAGTGGTTGGGTCCACACCGTAGCCACCGTCAGGGAAGGTAACCCATTGCTTGTAGGTGTCGGTGAAGAGGTATGAAGGACAGTCCTTACCTACCTTTGCCCAGTTACCGCGAATCTTACCGTAAGAGAACCATTCGTTGCTCAAGTGGAAGAGTTCGCTGAAGATCACACCACCAGTAACAGATGGGTAGAAGTATTGGCACTTTTCAGCTTGCACAAGGCGTGATGAACCGTCCAAGCGGCCAGTCACTGACAATTGAGCCATACCCTTGTAGTCGAAACGAAGTTCGCCGAAGTAGCCATACTTGTTCCAAGATGAGTGGTAGAGTGATGGGTGGTTGCTCTTGAGCAAGTCGTCGTTGGTGAAGTCGGTGTTCATGAAGCTGTAGTAGTCGCCGCCGAGCTGGAAGTGCTCGCCGTAGATTGAAGCTTCGTAGCTGCTCACTTCCTTGTATTCAGCACCCACCAGGAAGTTGAATGTGAAGTCTTCAGCAAAGGTCTTCTTCCAAGTGGCAGTAGCCAAAGCGGTAAACTGCTCGCTGCGTGAAGGTTGGAATGAGTAAGAGCCGTAGAGGCTTTGTTTCTTAGCCAACACGTCTTTCACCTTTTCGTCGTCATCAGGATTGATGAGGTCGCCTTCGTAGATACGAGGAATAGTGTAGCTTTCATAAGTGCTGTAGCCCTTGTCGTAACCAATCTTACCGTTGAAGATAAGGTCTTTGATAGGCTCGTAGGTCAATTGACCATTGATCACGATACGGTTGCTTTCAGTGTTGCTCTTGTCGTTGTAGCGTCCGTAGTATGGAGAAGGACCGCAGTTCAAGCGTTCGAGGTCGGTGAGCTTGTCCCAGTTGTCGTAACGGGCAGCCCAGTTCACGTGGCCTTCGAGGGTTTGGTAGTCCTTCATGTCCTTGTTGATACCGTAAGCGTAGATGCTGCTCATAGAGTTACCAAAGCCACGGCTCTTGCTGTTGATGAAGTTGGTGGTGAGCTGCACGGTCACTTGTTCGCTTGGCTTATAGTTACCTTTCAAGAACACAGTGAGTTGCTTCTTGTAGTCTTTTGGCACGATACCTTGGTTGTCGGTGTATGACACTGATGCGTAAGAGTTGAATTTTTCGCCACCTCCCGATACCGACATGTCGTACTTTTGAAGCAGACCGGTGCCGAGGAAGCCGCCCAAGTTGTCGTAGTAAGTGTCTTTTTCGCTCATGTATGGACCCCAGCCACCAGTCGAGCTGTTTTCCTTATACATACCGCGCACACCAGGGGTGAATGCCTTCTGGAGTTTAGGCACACGCATAGCGTTGCTCACTTCGAGGGAAGCCGATGCGTTCACAGTCACCTTACCGTCCTTAGAGCCGCTCTTGGTGGTAATCATAATCACACCGTTGGCAGCTTCCTGACCGTAAAGCGCAGATGCAGCAGCACCCTTCAGCACGCTCATGTTTTCAATATCGTTGGCGTTGATGTCGCCCAATGAAGAACCGTGACCACGAACAGGCACACCGTCCACAATCACGAGAGGCTCGTTGTTCTGTGAGATGTTAACTGATGAAATGGCACGGATAATCACCTGGGTAGATGAGTTTGGTGAACCACCACCCGTCGACACTTGCAGACCAGCAACCTTACCTTGCAGTGAGTTTGCGAAGTTTGAAGCACTACCGGCAGTCACCTGGTCGGAGTTAAGACTCTGAACCGCAAAGTTCAGTTTCTTCTTTTCTTGTGTCTGACCCATTGCGGTAACCACAACCTCAGAGAGCACCTGAGAGTTGTCGGTCATCTCCACTTCGATAACGGTTTGTTTGCCAACCTTAACCGAGACAGGGTTCATACCCACATAAGTGATGTCGAGCACGTCGCCGTCCTGCACATCAATTTGAAATTTTCCATCAATATCGGTGGTCACACCACGAGTTGTGCCATGCACGCGCACGGAAGCACCAATAATGGTCTCTTTGTCCGACGCTTGCTTCACAACACCCGTGACAGTGCGGGCAAATCCCATCACCGCAAAGAGGGAAAAAAACAGAAGCAATAGCTGTTTTCTCATAATTAATTGTTTGTTAGTTATTGTTAAATGGATTGTTATCTACTTAAAAGTTAAGCAATTCAACATCTCAACCACGCTCATTCGCACTCGTGTGCGTAATAAGCAACTACAAAGTAAGCATTTTTTTTTGTAATGTAAAAAGAATTTAACGCATCATTTCCACCCATTTACATTATTTAAGATTTAAATACACTTTTTCGGGTTCCCCAGTCGGGGGACCCCGAAGTCAACGAGCCAACAGGTCAACGAGTCAACGAGTGCACAAGTTTAGCGTCCGCTTGGGTCTGCTTGGGTCTGTAATGGGTCTGAAAGGTCTGCTTGGGCCTGAAAAAAACACCCATTTAATCCATTAAATCCTATTTCCACCTATTTATATATATTAAGGTGCGAATCGGATTTCGATGGATAAAATAGGTGAAAATTATTTCACAGACCCAAGCAGACCCGTCAGACCCGTCAGACAAGTCAGACAAGTCGGATTCACCCCCAGTAAGCCCTCCCTTAAGGGAGGGTTTGGGAGGGTCTTTTTTTACTTCAAAATCATATTAATCAGGGCGGTGACGTCGCTCACGTTGATTTCGCCATCGCCGTTGATGTCGCACACGGCGTCGGTGTAGGTGCTGCTGCCGAGGATTTTGTTAATCAGGGCGGTAACATCGCTCACGTTCACTTCGCCATCGCCATTGATGTCGCCTGTGATTTGCGAGTAGAGGTCAATATTAATATGAGTAACACTGCCGGCTTGGAAGCTCGATAGTTTCAGATAGGCAGAGTATACCTCAGAATACTCGCTAATACGTGGTCGATAGAAGAATTTTTTACGGCTATCAAATACATAGCCCACGCTTTGCCTGTACACGTCCACTCTTTCACGAGGGGTGCCCACGAGCAAATTAGTGGGGGTGCTGGGTGTGGTGCTGGGGCGCTTGAGTTTGATATCCAACTTATTATCGAAGTCTTTAAGCAACAAACCAGTGCCAGCAGGCGTCGATGCCACTTGCTTGGTGTATGCCATCTGCTTCGAATTGTCGAACTGGTGTACGACATAGGCTTTCAAGCCCGATGCTTTCCAATCCACAGGATAATCAACCGAGATTGTTCGGTCGTCGCTTATTGAACTCTTCTCGATGTAGGCATTCAGTCGGTCAACGGGGTAGGTGGTTTCGCCCTCCAACTTTTCCCAATCAAGAACACCTTCCTTATACGTATTGTATTCTCTCAGCGGAACATAGCAATAGAAATCTTTGGCGTTTTGCCCGTAGAGCTGTTTACCCCATTTACGCGTCCAATTCTTGTTTCTCCAGATTACCAGTTCAGAGAGCTGCCTGCAACCAACAAATGCTTCATCTCCAAGATATACGCAAGTGTCAGGCACTTCGAAATTTTTGATGCTTGTGTTGGCAAAAGCTCTGCGCCCAATGTGCACAAATGCTTTCATCTTACCAGTTTCCACATTTTGTATCTGGGTACACATATCGAGTGCTCGGTCACCAAAACCGGTCATCATATACTTTTTGTTTGCGCCGTGAGTGTAATCTGTCTCTGAAAAGGTTGCTGTGAATTGGTTGATGTTAGTGCGATCCTTATTCGCAGGGTGATACACATACCTCGCCTTGCCGGCATAGGTCACACCATCTATTGTAAACGGCGTATAGCTGATCACACTCATGTGATATATCGTATTGTATGGGTCGGCATCTTGGTATGTGAAGTCGTAGGCTCCTTCCATCACCTGAAGTGTGCCCCAATATTGATTTTTCTTAAATGCTTCTCCGCTGCCCGCTGGCACATAGAGCTTGCACGACGTGGGAACATCGGTCAAGTGGGTGGGTCTATTTGCAAATTGGGCATTGTTGAGAATGATTTCTTGAAGATAATTATTCTTTGCTATGCATTTCGAATCCATTTTAGTTACTGACGAGGGGATAAGGATTCGCTTAAACGAGTTGTTGTAAAATGCATGCGACTCCAATGTCGTAAAGCCACATGGAAGAATCACATCGGTGGCAATGCGGCAGTTGCCAAAACCGTTAACTCCAATCACTTTCAAGTTTGGATTGAGTTTAAGACCCACCAAATTGGTTTGATTCAGAAACGCTTGTTCTTCAATCGTTCGAACGTGCTTTCCGAGCGTAAGATTGGTTTTGACGCTGAGTGTATTTCCAGTACCGAACACATGAGTGCCAACACTTGTGACGGCATACTTCTTGCCACCCGGCAAAGTGATATAATCTTGAATTACAATTTCCGACTTACCAGTGTTGTGTGGA